>Ga0080013_1000084_pt1 | contig 126966 bp, 151 predicted proteins | sample ETNvirenome_6_85_FD_69236 | JGI IMG/M metagenome (GOLD analysis project Ga0080013, IMG submission 69236) | Marine viral communities from the Pacific Ocean - ETNP_6_85 (SPADES assembly) (version 2) | ecosystem: Environmental > Aquatic > Marine > Oceanic | place: Pacific Ocean | collected...
CGAGTTCGTCTTCACCAATCTCTTTTACGACTATTCTTTTGTTCTTATATTTCCCGCCCAAAAGAACATCTCCAACTTTAATGTCTAGTTTGATTTCGTTCAAGTATTTCTTCCATTCTGTTAGTAATTTTTTCATCTCTTGCTCCCTGGGTAGCGAATCATCGCAAGACGAGTTCTATAATCTTTTTTACGTCCCAAGTTTCTAACGAAGCCAAACCTGCCGTAGAATTTACGAAGTTTGGTTACGCTGCTTCCAAAATCTGATGACGGGTCTAACCCTAATATATAGTTGTTTTCGTCTGCCCAGTCAATTAATCGTTCCATAATCTGAGAGCCAATTCCTTGTCCTCTCTTCTCTTTGGGAACCACAATAGAGTCTATGGGTACGATATGAGGCTCATATTCATCTCCCCATTTTGGGTCGCCCAATTCAACAACGACTCCGAATTCTTCTTCGAGAGCATTGCCAAAGTCAGAGCCTTGACCTTCCTTCAAATACTTCCGCCACTCTGTCAGTAGTTGCTTCATTTATTTATTTGTTCCCGCAGGTTTGGTAATGTTCATAACAAATCCTGTTTTGCCGACGAGTATAGTATGTTCATTGTTCTCATCTTTCCCGAAGGCTCCTACTTCATAATCGTCGCCCGTTGTCCTGATTTCGTAGGTCTTTCTCTCGGCGGAGCCGTCAATAACCACTAACTTGGTTTGTGAGCCCTTGGCTATCCCTCTGTCTGTTAGTGCCCCGATGACACGATAAACAGGCTTGCGGTTGCCGATAGTAAAAGTGTCGCCCCTATCTAAACCAACCAAATCGTCATAATGAGAAGAGCGTCCTTCTGATTCTCCTCGCTCTTCATCAGAAAACCCAAGAGCATCCCAGTCAAAATCATCTGCTTCTTTCAAAAACTTCCGCCACTCTGTTAGTAGTTTCTTCATTTTAGTCCCACGGTCCCTGGTGTCCCGCTCCTAAACATTTGAGCATAGTTTCTTCTGCCGTATATTCTTCGTGCGGCTCGGGCTGATACATGTCGTAATACTCTGCCTTGGGGATACCATCGGGCTTTGTGTGGCTGGTCTGGGCATCAAACACCATATCGCCCTTTTCAACCCAAGCGTGAAGAACGCTCTCGCCACTAAACTTATCAGTGACACGCCCATGTACAACCTTGAACTTATCCTTGTTATCAATATCTGGGTGGACACCCTTGCCAGGTGGTTTGGTGCGGTCTATCATCGCATCGGACCAAACTCTCGCCATCTGGTTGGCAAAGGGGTAACATTGTCCCAATGGGATGGTCTCCTCTTTCAAATACTTCCGCCACTCTGTTAGTAGTTTTTTCATTTTAGTGCCCGAAATCTAAGAAGACCAGTTCAAGGCGTCCGTTGCGTTCTATAAATCCATAGTTGCCGGGATTGGTGTCCATCCTACTTCCCGAAGTTCTGAAATACTTTATGGCGGACTTTATGTCTTTATGAAATTCTAAAGCCATTTCATATTCTTCGTCGGAAAGTTTTGGGTCATCCACACAGTCTTTGCCTGCTCCAGCGCACTGGATAGCGTAATAGCGTGGCTCTCTGATTGCCTCACCGTAAGCCCCTTTTGAGTTGGAATAGGGCAAAACATATTCCATCTCAATATCTACACTTCCGTCGCTGTTCTCTCTCACGTCATAAACTTTGGCTACGCCTCTTATCTCTTGTCCAATGGCGTCTTTATAAAGTTGTATTTCTCCCGTTCGGTCTTCGGCTCTGCCGGGGGCTATTGTTTTAGTATAGGTGTTCTTGTCGGGGTCGTGAGTTCCCCCCACGATTACCTCATCTAAATACTTCCGCCACTCTGTCAGTAGTTTTTTCATTTATTTATTTGTTTCCGCAGGTTTGGTAATGTTCATAACAAATCCTGTTTTGCCGACGAGTAAAGTATGCTCATTGTCCTCGTCTTTCCCGAAGGCTCCTACTTCATAATCCTCGCCCGTTGTCCTGATTTCGTAGGTCTTTCTCTCGGCAGAGCCGTCAATAACAACCAACTTAGTTTGTGAGCCCTTGGCTGTCCCTCTGTCAGTTAGTGCCCCGATGACACGATAAGCAGGCTTGCGGTTGCCGATAGTAAAAGTATCGCCTCTGTCTAGGCCAACCAAATCGTCATAATGTGAAGAGCGTCCTTCTGATTCTCCACGCTCTTCATCAGAAAATCCGAAGGCATCCCAGTCAAAGTCGTCTGCTTCTTTCATAAACTTCCGCCACTCTGTTAGTAGTTTCTTCATTGACGAGAGAGTATCCACTCTAAATCTTCGTCATCAATAGCCTCATATCTATCCCACGGTATTTCTTGATTTGCCCTTACGGTTTTAATGGATAAATCTTCGGAACTTAATTTACCCAAGCGAACGAGGTCTTCAATGTCGTCGGCAAGTTGTCGTTGGAGTTTCGCCAAGTCCATAGCACCTCCATATCCTGCTGGTGTTTCTGGCTCACCCGGTATGCTTCCGTAGTAAGACTCTTTCACAAACTTTCGCCATTCTGTTAATAGTTTCTTCATATCCCTTGTGCCTCCGGGTATTTTGTTTTTGCGTAAGCAATATACTTATCACGCAGTTCTTTGAAAAAGAAGTTGTTGAGTTCCTCTTCTGAATATTGTACTCTGAACTCGCCGGGAGTTTCCTTATCATCTTCGGCGTTCATCTTGTCTCGGCGTCGCTTGAACATATCAAAAAACTCTTGGAGACGCTTGTCTAAAATTTCAGGGAAAGGCTTTTTATAATATTTTGCTTTTTTGTAGGTTTCCTTCGTATAGGAATCCACTTCGGATTCTGAGGCATAGTATCCCCGTAGTCCTTCCACTTTATTATAGTCGTGGTTATAGCCACCCATCGGGTTGTAAGTGCGAGGGTCGGATGTTTTCAATACTTCCTCGGATTGTCCGCCATGCTGGATTTCGTGAATCGTTATACCTTTGAGGGATGCCAGAAAGTCGTTGAGGTCTTGTTCGCTAAAACTCGGGTCTAAGAAAGTATTAATCTGCAAGAAACTATATTCTTTAGAATCTGGGTCGCCCATAAAAGCGCCACCTATTTGAAACTTGTCGCCTGTTTCCTCAAATATTTTGGGGTCAATATAGAATTTAAATTCCGCCTTGAACATCTTGTCTTCAAGTTCTTTTGGAAGACCTTTGCCTTTTTCATATTTTTGGGGAGTAGTAACATAAAGTCCGTTGGGGTCACGCTTGTTAGGCTCCTTACCGATGTACTTTGGGAGAATATCCGTAATCAGAAACTTGACCCACGGCATCAGTTTGCGGGTTAGTTCTGTTGTGGCTGCTTCGTATCTTCCCTCTTGGAGAAAACCTCGCCACTGTTCCATTAAGAGTTTCATTCTTTTGCCTTTTTCTTTTTGCCCAAAGAAGGAACATCGCCAAACTTTTCCTCATACCAGCCCAACTCATCTGCTAGTTCCTCTTGGTATTTTCGGGACTCATCGTCATCACCACCAACCTTCCTCAGAAGATAGGGATTGACGATATCTCCGACTCCAAATGCCACGGTGACAGGGGGAAGACCAAGGCTAATCATAGCGGCGGGCAGGATAAAATTGTCAAGGGTTTCATTTACAATGGCTCCCAATACAGGAATTGCTCCCTCCTTGAACCCGGCAACCCAGCCCTTGTCTTTTATTATTTTGTGTATATCTAATCCCGCTTTCCATATAAGTTTAAGAAGCTGGTGTGGCATGGCGTCGTAGAGTTTGCTAGCGGCTTTCTTTAGGGCAGCCTGCACCATCTCTTCGGTTATCTTATTTTCGTACTCCTGAATCTGGGACTCAATGCGTGCTTTTCTGGCTTCAGGGGGCAATTCATTTCCCGCCCACTTGTCTGCATTCTGCCATCCCCAGTCGTAGCCCATTGTGTAATCAGAACCTTCAGGGTGGTCATAGGTTTTCGGCGAAGGGTCTTTTGCAGCCCAGTCCTGCTGCTTTTCATGGCGGCCCTCTATTGCTCCCATTAAAAAGTCTTCCATGTCTTCGTTTATTTCTTGTTCCAAGACACGACGAATCAGAACGGGAGCAATCCGCTTAAGCGCACCGTCCATAAGGTTCTCAAAGGCGGGCTTCTTCTTCATCTCCGCATAAGCCATACTTACATCCGCTCCCTCCGTCAAGTCGGCTTGAGACTGGTCCTCAATCTCTTTAACATACTTCCGCCAGTTTTCCATTAATAGTTTCATCGGGAATGTACGGTGTAGGTTTTTTGCTCACCGCCTCCGAAACTGTCTGTCTTGAAATCGTCCTTACGCATTACGGTAATTACTTTTATTGTGTCCGGACCTTTTCGCATATCCAAAACGGCTATGACGTTGAGGGCTGGAACTTTGCCTCTGCCCACCATACGAATATGGAACGGCTCATCGTTCGCAAGTTCGCCGTTCGCAAAGTCTTGAATGATTTTGCCGAGGGCTAGTTCAACTGCTTGAATGATGGCCTGGTTGGAAATCTTTTCGTCGTGGCGGAACTGGCGTTCCTTGCTGTGCTTGCTTGCTTCAAGGTCAGTATCCTTGAGATTGATAATGACGTTGATGCCTTTGACCTTGGTGCTGTAGGCTTGGTCTGCGTTTATATCAGCCATCTTATCTTCTGTCAAGAAGTTTCGCCAGTTCTCCATGAGGAGTTTCATATTAACTCCTCTCTTTGTCTTCCAATTTCTCCAGAGCTTTCAAAGCCGCCAATAGCTTCTCATCACCAGATGATTTATTTTCATCACGATTAGCTGGAGCTTCCTCTGTTTCTTCTGCGGGTTCTTCCTGAGTATCTTGTACTTGCTCAAGTGCATCTATTGATTCTATGCCCAAAGTTTTAGTAAGCTCCTGCCTCATTGCCTCCTCATCGTTAGTAACGTAAGCCTTAACAAATCGTATTGCGGATTTTAAAAGTGAGATTGGACTGAGGAATCCTACTTTAGGAGCCCAAAAGTAAACTACCTTAGACCAATAAAATTCTTCTGCGTCAACGCCTCTCAGTTTTTCTTGCTCGCTGATATCAAATCCAGCCATGACGACAAGAATAGGTAAGTACGCCGCAACTACTGGAACTGCCGCAGGAGACAAGTCAAATGTATCAATCTCCATAAAATCACCCGAACTGTCGTTAGTCTTTAATTCTCCCAGCGCATCCCTTCGGGCGAATGAGGCAACCTGTTTTTTCACTAAATTGGGAGTAATTCCAAACGCCCTAAGCCATGTCCTCATAGGAATACTATTAATAAACTTTTCATACCCCTCTAAAGTTATATTTAGTTTTTCCACTTGGGCGGGGGTCAAGCTTTCTACGTCTTTAGCGTCGCTCTCTTGACGGTCTTTATACCTCATAATGGTTACTCTAACGGCTTCTTCTGCTTCTTTTTTGGACCAAAATTCGTAAGGCGCTACATGACCGCCGTAGTCCGAGCGGACGTACTCCCTGAAAACTGGGTCGTTATAATCATCTCTTACGATGAAAAATTCATACTCTTCATCAGGGTCGTCGTCAAATTTCTTATCCTTTATGCCCTTGAGCGGTCCTACTATTTTGTAGGTTCCATCCAATAAAGACTTTAGATTTCTATCTGTCAGATATTCGTCGTCACCGACGGCGCTGATTTTTCGTTCTCTTGCTCTCTGTCTGTCCTCTTTGAGGAACTTCCGCCAGTTTTCCATTAAGAGTTTCATTTTTGTTCCCAGCCGGATATGGGTTGTGCGATAGTACTTGGCGGGTTTGAGCCCTTGCGCTTTGCTAATATGGCTTCTATTTTATCAAAAAGTTTGGCACCCCAAACATGAGGCGGTGCCTTGATTTGTCTGGAGCCCTTTATCAACAATTCAATTTCGTCAACCATTGGACCAAACAAAGCATCTCGTTCCCCAGGGCTCATCTCCCCGGAAGGCTGTGGCTTCTTGTCTTCGCCGGGCGGCTTGAAACGATCCGCATAATTAAAGTTAGGATCAGCGGCCTGCTCGGGTGTTACTCGCTCGCTTTGTAGTTCTTCACGGATAAGTTTTCGTAATTGGTTTTTGGTAATTTTCATGATGCCTCCTCATGCCATTAAAGCAATCCTCAATAAATAGGCATCAGAATTGATAAAGGACGCTTTGTCTTTCCGTTCTTGGAATACATCTGGGGGCATCTCGCCAATGTCTTTGTATCCAGAAGTGTCCATCAGGCGAACCTCTACGTCATAAGCCAGCAAAGCCTTCACCAGTTTCATGGCTTTTTTGTGTGCGTCGTTGTCTAACCCCAACAGGACTGGTGTGTCGTTTTTTACAATCTTCCTGAAAAGTCGGCTGTCTTCTCTGAGAGTTGAGCCGAGAAGTGGTATGCTGTTCTCGCCGGCGACGATTGCGTCAAAGACGCCTTCGACCAAAGTCACCTCTCGCTCCCAATCAATTAGGAGTTCGTTGAAGATAATGTCTTTGTTTCCGGGTCCGTTTAAATACGGAGGCCAAACGCTAGGGTCGTATGTGCGGGACGTAAAAAAGTTACAATAACCTTCGTCGTCAAATGATGGGAGGATTATCCTGTTTTTGTATTCGCCGGAAGCGCAGTAGCCTATCTTCCAAAACAGAATGTCTTTACCTACAACGGCACGTTTGCGGAGATAGTTTAGGGGAACTCTTGCCGAGGCAGGGTGTGTTCGTCCCGTAAGCGTTTGAAACTCATTTGGAAGGTCGATTCGCTGGCTAGTTTCTTCTTGCTTCGCAAAGAGGTTGTCTAGGTCGCCTAACTCAATATCGGCGTCAAAATCTTTCCATCTATGGATGTGTGATACGTCGCCCCATCGTCTTACGATGCGTCGTAAATTTTTGGTACGCCAGTCACAAGCCCAACACTTCGCAACGTTCTTGGAAATGTTGATTGATAGTTTGGATTTGTGGTGCCCGCAACATCGGGATGGGTAAAGATATTCCTTGCCTTGGCGTTGAGGTCTGCCAAGAATTTCATCAAGTATCTTTTTCTTCTTGGCTGCTGCCGGATCGTTGAGCAATTAGAAGCCGTATTGTTGAAGTTGCTTAATCGTATTATCCACGTTATTGGGATCATGTTTAATGGCGATGCCGCCACCGGCTCTAAACTCGTTGACGTATTTGTCACGGTCGTCAACCAAAAGACCTTGCTTTCCGTTCCATTCGCCGTATGACTTCTTGCTGTCAGCCAGGTTGACTTTGCTTGCTGGCAATCCCAGTTCTCGCTCAACCCAAATTCTCTTGCCGACTTTTGAACCTTCCGCCATCGGGGCAGATAGAATCTCCAACCCTGGAACGTCTTTGATGTAATCCCATAACTGCTTTCCGCCTTTTTCCCAGCCGAGGTTTGCCCAGAGGTCAACGTCGTTTTCCACGAGCCGGTACATAAACTCTCGGATCTTCTTGTTGCGACCTAGGCTCCCCTCCTGATCGGAGCGGGCGATGTGCCATTTGTTTATTTCTACGTCCCAGCCTCCAAGCTCTTCGGCGGCTTTGCGGGCTGCTTTGTAGAGCTTATAGTCCCGGTCTCCAGATCCCTTGAGGGCTTTATATCTTTTTTGGTTCTCTGCGATTTCCCGCATCTTCTCGTTCATATATTCTAGAACGCCGCCCTCAAAGTTGACGAGGACGCCATCCATGTCGCTAAACAACTGATATTGTTCCGGGCCTCCTTGCTCGTTCAAATATCGTTTCCAGTTTTTCATCACGTTTTCCATTACGGTACTCCTCCCGCATGTTTATTATCCCACGTTTTCTATGAAAGTCAAGAAGTTTTTTAGTCGTCTTGAGCATCAAGATAGGCTGCTATGGCCATCTTTTGCTTTTTCTTTTTTGACTTGCCCTTAAATTGTGGGGCATCAGAATCTCGGAAGTCCTTGACATATTCACCGGCTGTGGCATCCTTGTCCAACTTTTCTTCAACCGGTGGTTCAGCCTTTTCTTCACCTGAAGCAGGTGGTGGATTGTCAGGTAATTTGGCAACTGCGGCTCTGAGCCCATCTGCTACTCTCATCGCATCTTCTTTTGGTAGTTGATATATCTGTTGCATCAAGGCTTGAACTTTTTCTTCCCTCTCGGAATTATCCATCTGCTCTTGCAGTTGTTCTCTTATGAGGTTTCGAATTATATCTTGTGTTAACTTCATATATTAAATAGAAGGTCAATCAACTAAAACTATTTTTTCTGTCAGGAAGCCTTTGTTGTTTTTGTTCCGCAATAAAAACTCTCCGGCTCGGGCTATAACGATTGCGTCGGCTTTATCGTCGGTCCCTTTTTTATAGTTCCTTCCGCCTCGGGCCATTTCGTATTTGAAGGATGTTTTTTCTTTTTCGATTACCGCATTAATCACCATTTTTTTCCTTTGTGGACCTTTGGTTCCCCGTGGGAAAGATAGCCCATAAAGAGATCTAGCGGTATTTACGTTTATATAGGTCGGAGGGAAATTGAAACATTCGTAACAAAGCCACGATACAATTCCATTAAACTTGGCTAGTTTAATAATTGTGTCTGCCCTGGATTTGCCGGGCATAAATCTCTTCAGTGCCGTTTCAATAAACAAGTCTTGGATATTATATTCTGCACGAAGTGTGTAAAGTTCGGCACCAATAAACTCAGCTTTTTCAAAAGTAGTTTCGAGCTTTGAAATATCCCAGCCATCTGACTTGACGAGTGATCGGGTCTCCTTGTTAATAACTGCTACTCCAACCATCGTAGTTGAAATGTCTAACCCGAGTATCATAGTTAAAGTATATCAGAAGTCCATCTTTAATTTAAATGTAAAAGCATCTGACTCTTTTTTTAGAACCGGGTTTGCAAGTTTTGCTACAGCAATTAAGTTTTTGTCCTCATCATAAATCCCAAGTTTACTGATGAAAACTTGTTTTTCAAACGAGTCTTCATGATTGCAATATTCGCTCTGGACTGTGTTCTTTAGGGGAACTTGTTTGGGCTCAATATAAGAAGCACTATTATAAAAAGAAATATCTTGCCATTTTGCATGAGAGGAACTTATCCAAGTAGGATTTTGAGAATTGTTTACTTCACCGGATTTTGCTTTGGCAAACATTGTTTTCGTTGGCACCTTGTTCGTGCCTCGGAAACTCATTCTCCACAGGCTTGCCGAAGGGTAGTAATTAGCTCCAGTGTCTGGATCGTCTGGATCATCGAGGATGCTGGCTCCCGTAAGGTACGCCCCAAAGTATAGCCAACTAGCAATGTCTTGTTGAGCATCGGAGGTGTCCACCCTCTGACCCGTATAAGCATCTCTAGCAAATTGGTCTGCTGTTGTGCCATCATTTGGTCCGATAGGGGCAGAAGAAGTAAGAAGGATAAACCCTTCATCATATAAAACCATCCCAACGACAGATCCGCTGGCATAGCCCATGGTCGAAATCAACTCACCATTTTTGCGAAGATCTTTCGCCTCGTCAAGCAACGACCCTGTATAATAAAATTTCAGACTTATAGAGCCTTTTTCTATGCTTGAGCCGAAGAAGATAGAAGGGATACTAATCAAATTAACAGAGCCTGTCATAAGCCCACTTCCGAGGTCAACGCCTTCAAGTCCGCCGAGAGAGCCCGTCTCTATTATTGAATAGTCATAAACGGGGCTATACCTTTTGTAATCATTTATTGTTGTTCCCAGGGCCATCATTCTTTTTCTAGCGGCAAAAAATAAATCTGTTGAATGATTTCCATACCTGCTCTTATTGTTGGGCCATGGTCGGTTGTACGAAGTCGGCAGTGCCTGTGGGAAAACATATTCTCTTGCTATGCTGGATGTTAAAGGGTATGCTCCTTCTAAAAATGTTCCATAGTCTTGCTGGGAAGACTGTGCCGAGGTAATGTTTTTAAATGTATTATAGTTTCCATCTTTTACTAGGTACGATTGAACATAGTATGTCCAGTTGTAGGGCGTGTCGATAGTTCTGTCTCCCAGTCCATATGGGTAAGGGGTCACAACGGGGGCAGAATGCGTGCCGGGAGGGATGCCGTGAGCGGCTGCCGACCTATTGACATTTAATTCATATAAACTAATGCTTCCCGTGGGGATATTACCACCCTTAAAGCTTTCATTGTTGACGTAGATGCTTCCACTGTACATAGTGAAATCATACTCTGGGTGTGTTTCCAGAGTGTTGTTAAATATATCTTCTAAACCGAATTTGTGGAGGTATGACACTGGCCACCTCCGCTAATAATCTAGTCTGACTCTTAATGTAAACTCATTAGACGGTGTCTTCTTGAGCGGCTCGCTGAGTTTTGCAACAGCGAGCAGTTCATTGTTCGCACTATACAATCCAACGGTCGTGATATAAGAAATCGGTTCGTCTGTTCGTGACTCCTTAACTCTTATCTGACTTTGGGAAAGATAAGTCGGAGCACTACTGTAGTTAAACTCGTTAGCATTTGCCCGGCAGAAATAAATAGTAGAATTTAACTCTGTGGTGTTAGTAAAGTAAACATCTTGCAGTCGGTTTCGGATAGCGTCTGCGGCTCCGGAGATTGAAGAACTAACAAGAAGTCTATCTACGCCCCAGCCAGCAGGACCAGATGATGCAGTCGTCATAATAATCTGACCGCCCGTTTCGTTGTTAACCATTTTGTTTTTGCAGATGCCACCGCTGGCAACAACCTTAAACAGAGAAGAAGTTAAAACCGCAATACCAGCTTGATAAAAGATAAGTCCGACAGCTTTTTCGCCCTCAAATGGTCTAATGTTGGCGGCAGCATCAGGTCCGCTGGTTCCCGTAGCATACAATATATTATACTCGCCGGCTGGTGAGTTTGTCTTAAAGCTGTTTGTTGTGCCATAAGTATCTCTGACCCTGGCAGTTACATTTGTAAATCCAATTCCCTTACTTCCAGTTGGGTTGAGATTGAAGTCCATCCGGAAACTACCTTTTTGAATTTCATCTTTTGTTAGCAACCTTGAGAAATTAAAGAAGAAACATTCTTGTAGTTTCGGTCCACCCGATAAATCGCCGTCGGCGTCGAACTGCCGGATACTTCCTGTCTGATCGTGACCGACAAGAACTTGGGCCAGAGTATTGTACATCTGAAGTTTTTGTCTGTTTTGCGTGCTTTTTGAACCAGACGCATAAGAGCCAGAAGAGTACCCTGCCGTAATATCAAAAATATGATTTGCAGAAGAACTCAGGTAGGGATAATCATAAACACTCTGAAACATCCCGTGGGAATAGTTTTTAATGTTTAGGTCCGAATAGGTTCCTGTAGTGATGGTTCCCGTGATCGGGATTGCTTCATGAAGTTTTGTTCTGGTCGCTTGTGTATCGGTGCCCAAAAGTGTTTTAAATGACGTAGCCATATTTTTTCCTTTTATACCTTCTTAATAAATCTAACAGGAATGTCCACTCTATACCCTGTAGTAAACCCAGTTAGTCTAATGTTTGTGTCAATGTATCTGAATGACGAGTTACTAGTAACATAATCTGCGGCAGTTGTGCCACCAAGCTCATTAAACAAAACGTTACTGGTAGAAAGATTTTCGCTGGCAAGAAGTCGGAAAGCAAGGCGTGTGCCATATCGGCCACCACCAGAATCACCTATAACAGAAAATGTATCTGCTGGTTGCTCTGGGTTTGCCGAGACGGTAAACTCGGCAATGCCAGGGGCGTTGCCCGCAGGTGCAGCGAAAAATTCAGAGTTAGAATTCAGAGAAATATAATAGCTAGCAATATCGTCGTCATCCACAAAAGATGGGCGGGCAACAGTTGTACCATCAAGAGATAAAATCTGTGATAAACGGTTGTCCATTTCTATAAGGTATTGTGTTTCTCTGATAGGGTCTTGTGGTCCAAGAGACGCCACGGACAAATTAACATTATCTATACCCTGGTCAAATACCATAGCCTGCCCAGAAGTGGCAAACGTCCTGTTTCCTCTAAGGATTCCAATATTTGTTCTAAACGGGGCTGTGGCGTCGGCGGCGGTGGCAAAGGTGGCAGGATCAGACGTTGTGTAATCCGCCGTGACCAAATATCCACCGACAGGAACATCAGTAAACGTTGTTGTATTTTTGTCTATTGTTTGAGAAAGCTTGTCGTTGTTCTTGATGACAGGCAAATATAGAAGATCGTTACGAGAGTAAGATACTAGCCTACTTTTCATCGTAGAAGTATTATTCGTAAATGCCTCCAAGACCGGTGTCTGTAAAATATTCAAGTCATAATATGCGGAACCGCTAGGGTGTGTTCCTTCTAGGCTGTTTGCATTTCTGTACAGACCATAGTCTATTTCATCATCCCCAAGAGCAAATTTTGCTATACGAAAACTTCCATCAGCCGCAGCTAATCGTTTTCTGCCGGTGTCAGTTAACACGGCGTCCAAGATAATATCACCGCTATTGTCTAAAAATCCCATTTATGTTTCCTCACGTTTATAACTATTGCGTGGCTTTATTAAGTAGTATCCTTTTTCTGTTTTTAGTCATTTATAAAAACAGCATAAAATGCCAACATCTAATCTGATTCTTGTTTTATCTTAAAAGAAGTTTTTATATCTATTTTCCGTCCCGTGTCGGTAGAAGTGATGCGGATCAAGAAATCGTTATTATCTATTCTGTTCTCTGTGTCAGAGTCTACAAGACTTCTCACAGATGTTTGAATATCGCCTTCACCAGAGTCTATATAAGGCATCGACTGAATATCCGAAGCTTTAATCTCTAAATATCTGGTGACCTTTTTCGTCGGCTTTTTAAAGCGTGCTTGTTGATTCTTTATATTTACCACTTCTATGGAGGGGTATATTCCAATGGCCTCCGAATCTATTTTCACTCGATATATCGCAGTTGGGTTAGAGGTATGATCATGAACATCTACCATTCTAAATGTATAATAATATACTTGATTTTGTAGGATATTATCAACAAGATCAAATGATCTGGCATAATTTCCACTTGGGTCGTCTGGTTCCAGCGTTATATCTAAGGTTTTATACAATTTGTTTTTAAACGACTCATACATCTCTCCCATGGAAGATGCCATTTCATCAAGTTCTGTAGTCCGGAAAATTTCCACTTTCTTAATTTCTTCAAAACCCTCAGTTCTGAATTCTAAGTGTCCCGGCGGGAGAGTGAAGTTTTCAACTTGTCGAAGGTCCCAAGCCAGTCGTCCGGCTTTCCATTTGTCTCCGTCAACAAGTGGTATAAATTCAACAGTTTTATCGCCGACGAGAGCGCCCTCGGTTGTAGATAAATTTATTAAGATTCTGTTTTTATCGCCTTGGTATGGCATTATAGATACTGCTGGTGGCATGGGCGGGCGGTCAACCACCTTTGCATAAGGGTAGGAAACGCCCCCCATATCCCCAATGTTCATTGCCGTGTATTGTTGTGCGGGTCTTCCCTGCACCCCAGTTGCACGGGCAAGGGCCATAGCATTTTGTAAAGCGTAAATTGGGTATTCAATAATTTTTAAGTTTGGTATCGTTTCAACATTAAAAGAAAAAGCTATGCGCTGGTCTTGATAGGGTTTAAAATCATCGTCGGAATTAGGTTGCCATAAAACGTTGGTGTAGGATTCTTCAAAAGCTGCCACGGTCATTCCATTCTGAGGTATAGGTTGTTGCTGGTCGGGGTAAGCTGCATATCTAGTTCTGAACCTAAAACTAGACCCATACACAACGTCATAGGCATATAGCTCATAAAGATAACTTTTATTATATTTGACCTGCGTGTCAATGAATTTTATAAGCTTGGGGGTGGGTGAGTTTGGGAAAAAATAGTTTTGTATTATTTCTCCGGACTCACCTTCTTTTTTCACCAGTTTATATATTATGGTCTCTGTCTCACACATAACCTTACTTTTTGTTATCATCAGGTCTTGGTATTTTACAAGTTTTTCTCGCCCGATGGCTTCAGCCTCGGCCTGGAATGTTTCAAGTATGGCGTCAAGTTCTTCTCGGCTCTGCCGAGAAGGGGCGGAGAGGATTTTATCATGCCGGAAGTGCCCCTTCATGTCCTCTATCCAGTCATCAAAATCATACACCTTCAGCCCTACATTGTCCCGTTTGGTTGTGACTATTCTTGGGTTAAAGTCATCGCCTCTTTCTGCTCTTGTTCTATCCTCCCACAGACTTGACCACCACTGACCGGATTCGAAGTCTGATGCAACTAATCCGGTAGATTGTATTGTGAAATTCTTAAGGCGATTCGCAGACGATGATACAAATGAGTTTATAAGATTGGTGGGAGATAGCCCCAGTCCTTCAAATTCGCCGTCAGTATCAGGATCGTCAGGGCTTAGAAAAAGCTGTCCAAGGTCTCCTAGGGGGCTGTAACATGGAATACCAACCTCAACATACATTGGAAAATAATCTTTATTCTTGTAAAAATTATCATACATGTCCAACTCGTTTGAAGGAGTTATTTGGTTATAAAAATCTGAGGCCAGTCGTGATGTAAAATCAATAGTGACATTACTTCCTTTGGCTGCCTCGGCGTACCTTTCTAAGTATTCTTCAAAGGATGCCCGCTCTTCTTGGGAAAGTCGTTCGCCGCCAATGTTGTTGTTACCCAACAAGGGTAAAGTAAATTTATCGAACTGATCAAGAGTTATGACCTTATCATACATTGTTTCGACGTATCTGTCGCCTACCTCTTCGCCTTCTCCGGCACCGCCTGCGGGGACGGTGCGGATGCTTTGTTGCCTTCCTCCGAGATTTTCGCCTGCCCTAAGACGAGAAAAATTAGCGGCGTCCTCCTGATACTCTTGGTCGAGGAATTTTCCCCGGAGACCCGGTCCCTTTGATCCTTGGGCAAGATTATAAATGTACATGTTTGGAAGAACTGCTTCCGGAAGTATTTCACAAGCAGCCTCATAATTTGCTTTATAATAATTGTACTCAGGGTTTACATAGCCGCCGCCTTGTTCGAGCATTATGCCGGCCTGGCGGTTAGTGTGCCTCCAGCCAGCTATCGCTCGATTATTTTCATCTCGCTGTGCTTGGGCAGGAAAGTTGCCTGATGATTTTTTCATCATGCTTGTAAATCTATCCATTGACCATGCAGCCTTTGTTGCAAAATCAAAGAATTCATATTCAACAAAATTATTCAACGCTTCCCGAAAAACATACTTTGGATCACGGTTGTCAAAATTTCGTTCGGGGCTATCTTCTTCAAGTTCACTTCCAAGATGGTCTCGGACAACCCTATCTAATGCAACAAGTGCCTCGGTATCCGGGGCTCCAGCCGAAGCGATGCGGGAGTCATATCCATTTAATATCATCGAACGGCACGCCAAATAAACATGGTAACTATTGCACTGAACGCCTCTGAGGCGAATGGCGATTGCCTGGTCGCCTTCTGGAATATGAAAACTAATGGTGTGTTCGCCAATTACTAGTCTACGGATATTATCCTCGGCGGCTGGATCTTGAGCAAAATTTATTGCTGTAGTGGACGTTTGACGCCTCGTATTATCTATAGTAAGAATTCCGGGTTGGCGACCAGACTCACATGCCATAAGCATCAGCCGTGTAAGATTCGGGGCTTCTGGATCGTCGGGGAGACCGTCATCCCTTAGTCCTTTAGTGTGGGCGTCAGTCTGAAGTAATTCTATGTACTCCTGCGGCAAAGTGGGCATAGTCGTGACTGACGTGCCTTGTCCAGACCAGGGTGCGGCTTTGTCGGACAAATCTATCATAGCTTTTGCCATATTGAAAGGTTGGGCCTCGCCTTCTTCGTTTCCACGAGCTTGTGGAAACCTGTTCATTATTACCAATTGTTCACGAAGATCTTTTTTGTTCGGGTCATTAATATCCCAAGCCTTGTTTGGTGGTTGAAGTGCATATACATCGCCATCATAGATCCGGTCAGCCGAAACGAATTTTTTGTGGTTTATGGCCAAAGCCCATTGGACAGCTTGGTCTCGCTCTTGTTGCGGCATTGATGAGACGTTTGTTTTGTCCCATACATAGTCGGGTCCGTCGCCACGGTTTCGTTTACGTCCTGGGTAATTCCAAAAGATATTCACGGACCCTTGTGGCTCATAAGTCAGCCAAGCCGGGACCTCCGATTCGGCGAGAAAAGTCTCTTCAAAACTTGCCGGATAGTTTGTGACACCCAAGGTGCTTTTTCTAAAATAGTTTGATTGATCGCCGGGAATATCTTCGCCTAATTTGAACCACAACCTAATTGGGTCCAATTGACCGTTGTTGACATGGTGTTGTGAATAATTCTCCGTAGAGATTGGTGTTTCATCTATTTGGTCCATCGGTCGGTTGTGCGAAGGAATGGCCGAACTTCCAGGGGAGGATTGATGAATAGAGTATCGGTTTACTGCATCGGCTGGATATCTGGCTAGCAAAGTTCTTTGGTCCAGAACCTGCCCATAACCTGCCCCTGCGTCAAGCATCGCTAAAATTGCGTCCATGTTTTGCGCAAGCTCACGAGCAAGACGCCTGGCGTGGTTTCCGGCCTCTTCTTCTGCTCTTATCAGTTCGTCTCGGGCGAAGGCTTCTTCTTGGGTCCTTTGTCGGTCCGCTCTTTCTTGTGCCTCTCTGTCTCGTCGCTCTTGTTCGGTTCGTCCTCTTGGCGGTTGATCGTATCCTCCTCCTCCCATTTATTCAACCCCCCTTGTATAAGTTTTCACCTTTTTAATTCTCATGGACTTAATATAAAGTATCTGTTGTAAATAGGAAGATCGAACAAATCAAGCTCGTCAATGGGTATTGTATTTCCAACATCTTGTTCGTTTAAATTTCTCATCCGACAAATAAATCTTTTGTCTAAATTTTCACGGTAAAAATCTACAGTAAACTTTTTCCATATAGGGAGTCCTCTTTTGTCTTGGGAATCGCTCCTGGGTGTTCCGGATGCTTCCAAATCTTCAAACCCAGACAAATACTCTAAAACAGCTATTTGTTTGTAATTCATCCAAAAAGTTAAGAATTTTGCATAGACCTTCATGGGGTCTTTTACATTCTTGTATGGAGGAAAAGTATCGCCGGGATAAATGTTACTTATCATTTTATCGACAGTAGATATATCTTCGTCCTCTAGTCTAAATCTAACCGCATCAAACCCTGTTCCAAACGACATTCGATCCGCTATATTTGCTATAACAAACATAGACTTAAATTGGTTTGGCATTTGCGAATACTTGCCCTCGATCAAGGATTGTATATTTTCGGCCGAAACATCTATTTCTTTTCCAGAGTTTATCAAGGAATTGAAAGTTTTCTCTTCATATTTCTTTTCACTTTTTGTTTCTATTGGCGAAGTCTCTAGCTCCCCCAAAATATTAAACATTAGTTTAACAGGAGGAAGAGACTTTTTGCTTTTTCTATCAGCATCCTCATCCTTGGCTGATGGTATGCCGTAGTTTTTTGGCTTAAAAGGAATGTCCGTAAGACTTATAAAAGATTTTGCATTTTTTGATTCGTCTGACTTGCCCCCTAGGAAAGTCTGGAAGAGGTCTGGTGAAAGCTGTAGCTTTCCTTTGATGCTTTGTGATTTTTGTTCTTGCATGTTTGCTGTATTTCTACTAATTCTTTCGGGTGCAAGCTGTGCAAATTGGGGGGTTGCCCCCTCTTCAAACAAACAATCATGAAAAAGCAAAGCGTCTTTTATAGAAGTCGTCATATCTTTTTCTTCTGTTATTTCTGAAAGCTCATAAAAAGGCGAAAAATCTTTTGTTTTTTTGCGGATCTTTAAAATATCCAAAAACATTTGGGCGTACCTATTAATATCATATCGAGCGGTGTTTAGATCGGAGTTAATATACATTGGCTGATTCGTGACCGATCTTCCATGTGTTTTTATTGTTTTCGGGGTAAAATAACTAAATGTAGAATTTCCATAAGTCCCCTGAGTTCCGTCAGCCAGAATTGACGGTGTGCCTTTGTTGGCATATGTGCCAAAATATTTATTAAATTCTTCATTAGCTCGGGCCTCAAAAAATTGCTTACTATAAGAAGCAAGCCCCGGTACACCCCGCATAGGCAGCGGCGAACCTTGAGAAAGATAATCATATCCCAGGTGGTAGGTCTTTCCATATTCAAACACCTCAGAGAAGAAATGTTCTTTTTCAAGCAACACATATTTGGTCTGTAGAATTCCCTTTTGTTCTAGATTTATGCGCCTAACACTGCCGTCTGTCCTGGCTCCGTTTGGCAACTCAACATTAATTATTTGTTCTATGAGATTAGTTAAGCCTCTAATATAAGAAGAAAACTTAAGAAGGCCGTCGATGGATGGTTGGTTTACCAAAGAAGAAAGTGCTTGTCCCAACGGGCTTAGGAGGGCATCGTCGCCAGGCTCTATGGGAGCTATTAGTTCAAATTTGCTAGAATAAGAAATATACCTTGCAATAATACTATTAATCATACTTTCTGCATTTATGCCGTCAATCCCTATTATAGAATAAGGAACAATTCTTTCTGTCCCCATTATATTAGCCAAGCCTCGTCCAGACACTATAAGCCCTCCTGGCGGATTCTCTTCGCCGGGGAGGGCAGGTGTAGAATTTTTTATCAACTCGTATAGTCTTTGTACATTATTCTCCATTCTAGACAAATCGCCAGCCATTCTTTGCAAATATATCAAAGCAGGATCATTAACTGAGACTTTGACACCATATTGAAATTTAGACATAGATTGAGTTTTTCTGCTCTTTTCGCAAGTATCCATACCTTGATAAAAGTCTATATTTTCTTCATTTTGTTCGGCGGTCTCAAGAAAAACACTTTCAACTTTTGTTGGAATTGATACAATTTCTTCGGGGAATATATAATCTGGTTCGATTTTTTTGTTTCTAGTAATCGTACCTAAATCATTTGAAGAGACAGATGTGTTAAAAGAAACTTGTCGGCGCTTTACGCAAATATATTTTACTTTGGCGACCTCTTCAGGTGTTATAACAGTTACTCCACGAATCAGGTCGTCGGCTATCTGATCTTTGGAATACAAAGCGGGAAAAGAACTATTTCTGGACAAGAATGACCTCATATCAAAAGAGAACAAGAACCTTCCAGTGTCCATCTCTCCTCTTGTTATCCAAAGGGGTGAGAAATAATTTCTATCTTTTATAACGTCAGAAACCGGACGCTGGTTTTCGTCCTGGCGCAAACTCTCCTTTAGCCCATCAAGTACATCTTTGTGCAAATTTTCTGCTGGGCTTTGCTGCTCTAATTTTAGTGTTTGTCGTCCGTCAACTAAAAGTCCGTTGGCTGGGGAGTTTTCTCTTTTTGTTTTCCCCGGTGGATTAGCAGCTTGGCCAGCCACTTGCACGCTATATTTTATCCTATCCCCGAGAACTGTTTTTGAATCTACAAATCCCATCCCAGACTGTATTGGAAAGGTGACCTGTCTTCTTTGTTTTTTACCGATAGAGGGAGATGCATCATAATATACAAAAGCATGCAAGCTCAAGGTGTTCATTTCCTCAACAGCACTTTTCGGCACTTTAAACACTAGCGGTTCCAAGGAAGCTTTACCAAGAGGTCCTTCGATCGTGACCACAGGAACACCACCTGACCCCCTCTTTAGGGATTTGACTGCTGGGATATCCATAATCACAACGCCTGATAATTTAGAATCCTGGGGGTATCTTAAGATATTAGACTGGCTGCCTACAATTTTACTGGTTAGGCTTCCAACAGAAAAGGGTCCTAGCTCATTGAGAATGCTGGCTACAGACCTGCCATCAGGAGCGTATCGAATCATCTTTGTAATAAAGGCTTCAGAGCCAGGGATTCCCTTTGTTGCCATTAGGTCGCACTGATACTCGTTAAGTCTCTGTGAAACAAAATCCAAAGCTGCCGAGTTTTTTCCATAGCAAGCTATGAGTCTGACTCGATATTTCATATTTCTAGGGGTCTTTTTTAAGAACCACCAATTTTTATCATATTGTTCTTTGACGTTCTGAGTCAAACACAAATTTATAGAAATATTAAATTGGTCCTCAGTGTCTGGTTCTATGGAAACTAGATCAACCGCCACTGATGGGTTTATATTTGATAGAAATCTTTTTCCAGAGGCCCCCAGTATTTCTGGACTATTGAGGGGGAACCTGTTGTTTTTTGGATCTAACATTCTTCAGGTCCTACCACTTTGCCGGACCTATACAGGGTGTCGCCTGGAGGCTCTTTTTCGAATTCGATTTCGTCGTCTGCCCTAACGGACAGGTAATATTCAGCGTATTCGGGTCCCATGCGAGGAAAATAACTTCCAACCAGTTCTTCGTCGCCATGCAAATATCTGGCGAAACCTTCTGCGGTAGTTTGAGCTTTCAATATGTCTGAGGTTTTTGAGTTGTCTCCTATAAAATCTACCTTGACTAAGTCTTCAGAACCCTGTTCGTCTGTTTTTATTTTATAAACCTCAACCTCAAAGTTGCCATTTGATTTAAAAATAGTATTAATTTCTTGAATATCTATAAGAATTTTATCCTCCTTCTCAAGAGAATAGATAGGTATTTCAACTTGTTCGCCTTCATTGTTTTCAAAGACCCCGTTAGATACAGAATATTCTAATTGCAAACTAGAAGTAAGAGTTGGAATCCCCAAAGCTTTATAAGAGTATGTTCCACTAAATGGCATTCCGGTTTCCATACATTTTATATCCCAGGCCGGCATATGCTCACTCCACGGACTACTCGTTCCTAAAGATCTGAAATATTTAAGATTCCCCGGATTGACGTTATCGAAAGTTGTGTTTGTAATATTGGTTGTTGCCTCAGAACTTGCACCCATACTAGAAGTAAAGTGTGTTACAAGTTCCAGTCTCTGCATCTCTTTTATTCGAGTAACAACACTGTTCTGTTCTTCGTAAAAGCCTCGTGACTCGCTGGGCAAAGATGCTCCAGCTAAAGCTGTGACTGTTATGCCAGAACCAACAGAGGTGCCTGACCAAGTTCCCCCATTAGCCGCAGGTCCCGATATAAGAGACGTAAGCAGTATATTTCTGGGGGATGATCCGGAGCCGGGACCCAATATAGCATCAACTGGGAAGTCGGCGGCAGTAGCTACAGAAAGACTATTATAAATAGCCTCTGCCACTTTATAGTCGGCATTAGCATCCTGAACTCCTATAACCGTGGCTGTAGAATCGGCTCGGTTAACACCATTATTAAATGTTGCAGTATAAGTAGACCCCCGATAGGCAAGTATCAAAGTTTCACCACTAACATCGGTATTGACAACTCCGTCATCTACCAACACTGAACCAGAAGCGGTTGAAGCGGAGCCAGAAGGAGAAGCATACACAGAATCATATAAAATATCATCATCATGAAAAGAATAGTAAGAGGGGGAAAATTCTCCCTTAGAGAATTTATGCTTACCATAGGCGGTAAGTTCCATCTGAATCACTTCTTCTTTTTTGTTAATGAATTTTGCCATGTATTAAATACTTCTGAACTTAAAAATAAGTGTCAATATCCTCCGAATCCGCCGCCGCCCATGTTACCTCCTCCGAAGTTGCCTCCGCCGCCACCGCCGCCACGGTTTCTGTTTCCGCCGCCACCAAGATTCATAACCATCGGAATTTGCAAGTTAAGATTGGGAGCAAGACCGCCAACTTGAATGTTCGGAGAAACAATAGGTGCTATGTTTGGTGCTATGTTTGGTGCTATGTTTGGTGCTATGTTTGGTGCTATGTTTATATTAGAAATTGGGGCTATTGCTGGGATCAGCGGAGTAATTGGCAATGGAGCGAGCGACATAGGTGCTGGCAAACTGATGGGTGGTGGTGCAAACACCAAGTTTTGCATAATTTGTAAATCAGGTAGTAACAGATTATTAGACTTTATATTTTCGATATCAATGTTCGGCTGCGGGGCCTTATTTATTGGGTTGTTTTCTCTCTTTTTATCGAACTCTTCAACTTCTCGGGACAGTTCCGGTCGGAACCCAACCTTTGTACTAATTTTTGCAGACTCGATCAAGGAACAATAATCATAGGGCCAGTTGTAAGTATTTCTTCCTTGACCAAGTTCCTCTACATGATATAATCCCTTGGTGTATATATTTTTTCTGTCCCGCAAAAAACGTTGATGTTCGGAGGGGATATCGTCGCCCACATATCCAAATATGTTATCGAACGCCAACGATCCGTGGCCTTCGTTAATCTCTTCTATCATCATTGTTGTGTAATCTGTCTGACCACGTTGTTTAACCTTGAGGATAAGCCATCTAATTTCTGGCTGGAACCCATCCTCGATACCCATGACCTCTGTGTCGATCAAATCAGGACGAGGGTGTCCGCTTCTGGGAAGTCCGAGTTCAAGCTCTTTTCTTAATATCTCAGGGAATACTGTTTCGACTTCCTCTGATTTTTCTCCTGGCATGTAGTGGTCAATGGCCGTCACGCTTGTCTTTAGCGACTTTCCAATGTCTGGCATAACGTTTTGCCACATATCTGCCAAATCTTGTCTAGACAATTCAACACTATGCTCCATCAAATAAATGATCGGCGCTTGATATAAATCGTTACCAACGAGCAATGAATCGTAGTCGTCACCACCAAAAGGATTTATAAGGTTTGAGGTCTTCGGGTAATTGGGCGGCAATAAATCTACCAACGATTTTCTTAGAGATGGGGGGAAAGAATATTTTGTAAATGCTCGTCTAAACTCTTTTATTTTTGGTCCCAAAGAATCATATGGCGCTTTCAACATCATGGAGCGCATCTTGTCAGACTCGCTGTCGTAATAATATGGTATTGCCAAAATAGCCTCAGACATTGTCTTTTCACTATCTTCAGCTAATTCTCCAATACGTTTAGCACGGGAAGGGTCCCAAGCATTAGCCGGCATAATTTCTGTCTCATCAAACCCGACAAGGCTGGCCAAAGAAGCAATTTCTCGACCAGACCGAAGGACTGCCAAGGAAGCTTTCTTGCACGGTTTTACAAATCCTGTTGCCGTAGAGAAAGATCCGGCTGATCCTGTCGGGTTGCCGACCAGTCTAAACTCGGTAGACGCTTCATCTATGTCTGAAATGTATAAATATATTCCCTCATTTTCTCTTGGCATAAGCCCATATTGGTGCCACATGCCCTTTGTTCCCATGTCAAAATTCCCCACCTCAAGACTTGATGAGAAATTGTAAGGGTTTCCTGTTGGGTCCCCTGAGATGCCAGAGCCAGAGAAATCTAAAGTAGGGCATTCCCACTTGGGCATAATAACCCATTTATTCGGGTCCAGCGGTTTTAGTTTAGCGCCGGCTTCTGACGGGAATAGATTATCAATTACTACAGATGCGTCCAAATCTTGACGGTTTTGCCATGCACGATTCCATCCATAAAATGGAGTCCCGTGACAATCGACTAGTTCATTCTCTTCATTTGCAAAAGAGCCAGAATCAAAATCATAATAATATCCGTTTGAATTTAAATATTCAACGGATACATCGTTGCTGTTTAAGATCTGTGCTAAAGAAACTTCTGCGCTTGATTGGGGTGTATAGGTTATTCTTACCAAACTTGGTCCATAATAATATGTTGGGGTGAATGGCGCAAACTCTCCTCGGTGATATGGCCAGTTCTTTCCTTGTGGGTAAACTCCGCTGTCCACAGAAGATGTTGTTGCCGGAACGCCGCCGCCCTGCTGCGCTCCTATTTCCCAACCAAAAGACCCTGTTGAAGTAGGTGGACCAAAAGCATACGGATTATTATAAAGATTGAAATTATCCGTCTTCTTAAGGCCAATCTCCATGATATAAGCTTTAGTATTGGAAACTGCCATTTTGTTAGGATCAACTTGAGAAGTCTTCTGTACACCAGCGGGATCTGTTTTGGCTCCCTTGCTTGGAACTTTTCCTACAAATTTTGTCATATATCCACCGGATTTTTTCTTCTTTAGGAAAAACTGCGGCACATTTGCTAAAAAGTTGGAAACAGACATTCGATACAAAAGGTCACTAAATGTTTTTGTGGTGCCCTGTGGGGTAAGTCTTGTTTCCGTTATTCCTTCAATTGCTCCAGAAACTTCTATGTACAGATTATCATTAATATCAGAACAAACAACCCTTGATTTATCTGGTCCAATATGCTCTAAGGGTTTTAATATACCCTCGAATGGAATCACGTCGGACCAAAAGAATTTCATCGTATCGGGGTAGCGACCCCAATCAAAGTTTGTAAGATTTCCCTCGACCCTTCTCCTTCGATTTCCTGGCATCATACTCGGTACTGTTGCCTGATAAGCTGGGACGCCGATAACACTGGAACCGCCCACGCTCTGAGTGTGTTGCATGAGAACTCCACTAAGGCATCCGTGTAGCGGGGAAAAATAATTTGAGGCGGGTCCTTCGCCGGATCTAGATATGGAGTCTAGACCGCCGATGCTGGTAGTAGTGCCTGTAAGAAATTGAGCGCAGCCTTGGCCACCGTTAGCACCGAAGAGGCTTGCAGGTCCGCTGTGCAATCTAAAACGTCCCTCAACATAATACTGCCCGTTGAAGCCACTGCCGTCGGCTGACGCCGTCGTCGCCGAATAGCTTTCTCTCCTAACAGGGTATTGCACTCCAACACCAGACTTAATTGAATTGTATAAAATACCCGGAGCATAAAAAGGTCTCGATAAGATGCGCCACCGGGATGGCAAACTTGAAGAAGCAGGGACTTGTCGGGTGTCAGCGGAGGCATCGTACGAGGCGCTTGCCGCAAATAAATCTCCGCAGCCGCCGTAAAACTTAGCAAATGGTGCATAAGATTGCGAGAACAAGGTAGCTATCTGAAGAGTTCTGTTGACTGGGTAAAAACCATCATATGGCAGAAGTTTCATTATTGCTTTCGACTCTATCCCAAAATGACGGGGGCGTTTATTAAATTCACTATCTTTCGACCCTGGCGACATGAATGGTGAAAGATATTCTACTACATCCGTTGTTCCGTATCGTGGCATAAAGTCGGCATGTGAGCCATTATAGACATTTTCACTAGCCCCGGTCAATTCAAAAGATGCTGTGACCAAAGCTGATACAGAGGCTAATTGATTATAAGAGGGTATCAGTTCGCTGATCCTGAATTCTGGAATTATGCTGTGGTCTTGACCCTTTAAGCGAACATCTTGGACATACTCTTCATACGTTTCATACATCGGTGTTCTAGGGGGAGCGAGCTTTGCTTTAGATGGTCCGTCCACGAACCTCCTCTCGGTTGCTGCGGTCCAGGGTGGCATAGTTATTGCGCCGCCGGGTGCTCGGCGTTCTAATAAAATAGCAAAACTGGTCGGCTTTAAAGCAGGGTCGCCCGAATAAACTGTTTTGGTCCCTGATAGTAAGGACGGTATGTTATAAACATATTGAGCACTGTTAAGGCTCGACGTGCCTGGTATACAATTTCTTAGTTTTCCCGCAGCATTGCTGCTCCCACTAAGAACCCTTCCATAGTGAGGCATCATTAGTTCACCTGCGGCAAAGGTGGCAAAGGCTGATCCCATGACGTTTATGCCGTTAGCGGTAGAACCTGAATATGCTCTGAGAAGGTATTTAACCTTGGAGTCCGTCGATGCACCGCTGTCGCCATATATATTTGAATCCAATGGCCACATTGACCCAGTACCGAAGAAACCTATGTTGGCTGCGTTGTTATGTCGAGAAGCTAAGAGCGGTGCCTGCTCGTCCCAACGAACCGTATATCCTTGGGAAGTTGTAAGATTTATGACAAGTCTATTAAATTGCTTGTTGGCGCTGAAGGTGCCGACGACGTCGGGCTGGACGGAGGGTAGCCAAAAACCGCCCTTGTTGTCATTAAAGGCGTGCTCGATGTTGATTGCGGATATTATTCCCGCCGTTCGAGTACTTCCGGACGGTGAATCATTCCTCCAAGAATCTTGAGAAAATGCAAGTCTCTGTCTAGTTCCAGAAAGATATGTGTATCTCTCTCGTGGGAATATTGTTTCCGAGTAAACCATCATTTTTATAAGTTCGGCACCTGTGGTGTTTCTTTGGACTTTGTCTGTATAATTGTCCCTAAGAACTTCGTATGGTCTTCTTATCTTTCCGGAATTATATCCAGCTTTTTCTCCAAGTTTTATGTTTATTTCTTTGTTCGCAAATCCTTGAAGAATGTTCCCGTAAGAATATTCTAAAGTAACATCCACCTTGTCATCGTAATTCGTTTTCGCCGGAGTACCCCGTGTTGTTTCAATCTGGTGTATGATCGGCTTATAACGAGAAGTTATTGGAGGCTCAACGTATCTCTCTGAAAAGCTTGAGGTTATAACACCCGTGAACCTGTCTGTGTAGTACCTGCTTTTTGTAGTCCTTTGCCAGCCCTTGGTGGCGGGCACCCATATGGGTCCCTTGTCTGAGGGCAGTCTCAAAATTCTTTTTGTTTCGTTAACTGGGGCAAATTCATAAACATTATTTTTTGCATAATAAACAGCTTCAGAGGATTGTCCAGCCCTGGTCTGGCTCCATGGAGCGAAGCCCCTACTGTTAACCCATTTATAGTTTGGTTGCCCAGAAGACGCTGTAAACACTGAGCCTATCGGGTTGCGTTCGAGGTTGTCGGTTCCCCCACTGAAGTTGAAAATATATGAGACCATGGGGGGAGCGGTTAGCGTCGATGTGCCGACGATGGCTGTATTGCCAGAGGTGCCGGGACTAGACTGCGTCAAACTTATACTAGGCCAAACGCCCAAGCCGAAATCTGCGCTGTCTCCCGTGTTGGCCTCGATATTTATATCTCCATGGGTATCCTTGGCGGCTCGCAAGCAAACCAGTTGCGAATTTCTGATTGCCGCCAATGTAGTTGTTGAACTGCCCACACCCCAAGTATATATTCTAGCCGAAGCTCTAGTAAAAGAGTCGAGGGCGACGGCCGTCGATGCCGTGAGTTGAAGGATCAATCCGCCGGCATCTGTAAACTGTGTAGTACGACCCGACCACTCACTTGTGGTGTTACTGCCGATATAAATCGCTGCGGGTCCCGCAGCGGTGCCTGGCACAATTCCAAGAGAAGCAGTGACTCTATATAAATCAGACGGATATCTAGACCCTGAAATCTGATACTGTAAAAATGTCGTCGCATTGTCCGACCCGGATACCATGCTCCTAAACCAGTTAGTTCTGTCTGCTTGTGGTATTGGTCTTGTTACAAAAGCATTATCATACTGGAACGACTGACGATAAGTTTCATTATTGGGCCCGCCAGAGTCAACGGCACCCTGCCACTGGTCCGTGGAGCCTATTACGAGCCGGTTTGTTGCGTTTCTTTGTGTTTTGTGATAAGGAGATGCCTTTGCTTTTAAAACTGGGTGGGTTTGAAATGCATGTGGAGTTATTCCCGAACGAGCAGCCACAGCGCCGCCGAATGTTGTGCCGTTTATAGTATCACCACCTCGTTGTCCTATAGTATTTCTTCGTACACTGAGAATATAGGTGCTTCCGTTGACAGACTGATTGACGGCATATGCATAAGGAGCATCGGCTGAGAGCGCCGCAAGGCGGCTGACTAGACTTATACTAATCGCAGTCGAAAGAGCGGTGTCAGCCGACGATCCACCGCCAGACGATATCCCATTTGTTCCTATAGTTGTTGCGGTTGAGTCCATATACGCCACACTAGCGTCGGTTGTGGCACTCCAAGTGCCTTCAGGGAGCACAAGGCTCAACACTTCCCCGTTGCCAAAAGTAGCAGTCTGGAGAAACAAAGAAGCAGAGGGGTATCCAAATTCGGTTATCCCCTCATTTAAAAAATCAAGGGCTACCTGGGAATTTGCATTTATCTTTGGTCCGGTGGTGGAATAAGTGTCGGAGCTATACCAAGCAAGTGGAGTAAAGGCACGCATTATTTCATCGCTAGACCCCGAAAATCCTCCCCATTCCACATGGGCGGCCAAATCCTTTAGATAAGGTTTTTTTGTGTCAATATTTCTAAATGGTAATGCATTGTTCGGCGAATATTGGTCCGATGAAACATCTCTAAACTGCTGATTTGAATCAAATTTTCCGCCAGGGGCAGAAAAACGGCTAGCTATGACTGTCTTGTTGATCCTAAGAGATCCCGAGTGTTGATCTACGGCTGGACCTAGAGGTCCACGCTGTCTTGGATTATAATAATCAGCAGATCCGCTCCTTCCCAAAGATATCATACCAATTGATCTTAGGAATGGAGTTGGAATAGAACTAGTATAATAAAGATTATTATGGAACAAGAAGTCCATATTTGCCGAGGAACGGTCAGAAGTTTGTAGAACTTCGTAATTCTCTGCAAAGTTTCCTATAGGGCTGACACCGCCTGTCACGCTGCCATTTAGGTTTTGTAAATTTGTTTTTATGTTCGCAATATTAATGGGCGATGCTGCGCCTAGCGTTCTACGATAGAAGCCTTTAGGGATGGTGCCCGTAACCAACGACCTAATTCTTCCCTTGGTCGGGTTCGTTGCTATAAACTCAAGAGCAAAAGCTTCTTTGCGGTCAGACTGTTGTAATGGTGAAACGTGTCTACTTTGCAATCCGCCAACATGTTGAAAAGTAAACGGACCCTGAAGTGTTTCTGCTGACTCGTGTAAGTTTGTGATTATAGAGCCAGTCAGTCCATTGTCTGTAACATCTGCCATATAACCAGTATCGACACTTGAACTATACACCGTGAATGGAACTAGCAATTCGCCACTATAGACTTCATTATCATTCGTGGCTGCAAATACAGTTTTTATTTTTACTTTCGGATCAGAGACGTCTGTTGTGTCTCTGAACTCTCTAAAATCTCCAAAAGTTATATCTCTAATATTAGGATATTTATAAGTCCCAGGAGTTTGCCCGATTCCTTGGCTTTTATATACAGAGCCGCCAATCTTCACAACCTTGCTGGCAGTTATTTCTGACTGTAATACACTCAGAATTTGTTGTTTGGCGGCATTTACGCCAGGCACTGACGACGAGATTGTCGGGTTTGTTCTTTCGGCCTTATATTTCCACCAGAAAGAGTGTTCGTTTTCTTTTTGTGGGGAGGTTGGAAGCGGTGCTCTTTGTTCTGTGTACCGAACAACCCCAGCCTGGGCACCATAAGCCTGTTGAGATAACCCTGCTCTAGCCAACGGTTGTGACCCCATTGTTCCTCTTGCAAAATCTCCGCCAGGCGGGAACGTATTTTTTCTATCCCCTAAAAATGTATATTTATATTTTGGTCGCTCTAGGAGATGGTTTTCGACAACAGTTCGAACGCCCTCGGCGTGCGGAGATGACGCTGGGTATAATTGCTCAACAACATCACCTATCGAGGAGTCTATCCACTTGTAGTAACTGACATATTTTTCTAGGTCCGGAATATTTCCTACCTTGTTAAAGAAGATCTGCCTTAGTTTTTCCATAGACTTATAATTTGGCCGATAAGTATTTACCGGCTCACCTATAAGATTGTTCATTTCATCGATAGAAGAGAAAAGCTGGAGCATTCTCTTAGAAATACTTCCATACATACTTTTTTCTAGGGCATAATAATAATCAGTAGGCCTAACGGTCGGGGAGAATACATTTGTATCAGCCGCAACCACCGAGATCATGTCTGTACTTGAAGCATATTCAGGTAGTTGGGGCTCCTCTTTGTAGACATACTCTTTTCTTACGGGAGTAGACGAAGCAACAAAACTATCTCCACGTCCCGTATGTTGGCGTAGGTTTATATTGCTGAAGACTCCCTGATAATTTGAAGTATATTCCTCGGTACCACCCGTGAAATTAGTCTTACTCATGCCCGCAGTACCGCTGTCTGTAAGAGTGACAGTTGTATTACCGGACACGCCGGCAGCGTCTTGAGTAACCGTAACAACTGCCCCATCCGACGTAGCTGTAAATCTAGTTCCAGCCGGTCCATTCGAAGTATTAATGACATTCATTAGGTTGGTTGCGGTAGCGGTATTTGAGGTAGTAGCCTCAAATGTCCCATTAACCGAACTTTGGTCGCCTTGTTCGAAGTCATAATTGGTCCCGTCTGTGGCAATTAAATTTACTTTATCTCCAGCATTCAATTCGGTATAATCTGTAATGGTGATTGTTGCACTGGCTTTGTTTTCTTCTGATAAGCCCGAGGAATAATCCAAAACATTAAATTGTCCACTTGCATTACTTCCGGTAACATCTGCGAAGTCCCAATCCAGTGCCAGAGTTTCAATCCGAGGAATGTACATGCCTGGATTCCTTGACTGGAATTCATAAGCATCTCTTGTGGGGTTTTGGCGGCCATGTGTATCGACTTCTCTAGCGTGGAGATCAACAGTGCCCGTTGGCAACAGGTCCGACCAATATCTTAAACTGCTTGCCTTGACATCCGAAAATGCTTTTACAGATCCTGTGAAATTAGTTTTATGAGCGCCGACAAATAATCTTTTTGCCGAAGTAACGATATTTGACCCAATGGCATAATCTAAAGATAAAATTGTCTGGAAGGCATTCCTTTTGACGCCAGTATCATAATTTACGCCATAGAAAGAAAGTTCGTAACCATCACTAATATCAATATAGGAGCCCAGGATTCCTGTCGCAAGTTGATATTTTGTAGGGGTAACACTTAAGGCAAAATTCCATTTTTGATTATCATATACGTTTTGAAAAATACTGGAAGATGCCATGATTGTGCCATCTCGATCCTGCACGACGAAATAAGCATCTTTTACTTTTTCTATGGGAGAAAATACTTCAGAAAAAGGAGCCGGTGATTTAATCGCACGAACTTGGAGCCCCCAATCCTGTGCTGCTGACGTTGGATCATCTTGGGCCGTTCCGGTGACCGTGGTGTCTGTGTTAAATTGTATCCCTCTAGATCCAGTTTCCGGAGTATGGAAACCGAACAAAGAAGAGGTTACAACAGGTAAGTAATCATGTCCTAAATTTAAGGTATTTTGCAAGGAAGGGAAAATTACTTCGCACTCGGTTGTAAAACCAAATTCTTGTAAGGTTGCGCTGCCGCTGTCTCCGTAAATTGTTCCCCAGGCACCAGAAACATCAGAATTATAATATTGATATACGGACCCCGTAATATCGCCCTGGTTTAATAGTCCCGTGAAATCTACATATTTTTTTGAACTTATCGCAGGCTTATATTGGGTTAGCAATTTATATGAAGAGTCAACGCCGTATGTGTTTAGAGAAACAATTCCCTCATCTATGCCAAAACACCTAATTGTGTTTCTTATAGATTTTTCATTTCCCTTTGATTTTAAAATATGGTTTAAATTGTTGTAGAGATTTCGATATATTGTATTTTTAACAGAAACAATGTCCTGCTCAAAGTTAATTTGCTCATCTCTTTTAAAGTAGTTTTCTAAAATACCTGCCTTTTCAAATAGGTCAGAAATCTCTAATCCATAATTGTTAACAAGCCTATCGTTGTGGGGAAACTCCTCAATGCTCCCTGTTGCGCTACCGCTGATATATCCTAGATTTTTTATTTTAGACAGTTGCGATATTTGGAGATGAAGAGTGTCGAAATAATTTGCGACTATTTGAGTTATGCTTCTTAATTCTTGTGTCGAATTTTCGTCTTCTTCTGTTATCCAAGCAGGTATCGAATTGATAAGGTGAGCAGTGTTAGAATAATCGTATTCACGACCTAAGTCAGCTAAACCTTTTTGAATAGTCGCTAAATTTGAATTTGGAGATCGTACAATTGGATCTGCAATTTCAGAAACGTTATTAATTTGTCTTTCATCGAGGGCAGAACCAGTTCGTCTAATACCCGAAGTTTCATACCCTCTCCAAGTTCCGTTGGTTATTCTTCCAGAGTAATCTAAAACTATTTTATCAGTGGCATCAACACTAGTTGTGCCTTCGTTAAATTTATAGTAAACTCCCAAATCTACATTGGCTAAATATTTATCTGCTCCGCCATGAACAGGAGCTAGCCAATGTCTTCCAACCTCTTCGGCGTTGCGGGCTTTTTTCCAAAACCTAAATTCGTCCAAAGAGGCCGAGAGCTTTCCATATCCTTTATAAACTGTTCTTGATGCATGCGGAGAAGATCCAGAAGGGGCAGCCACCAAAGCGCCGATTGTGCCCACCAGGGAGCCCGTAACGAGGTCAACTCTTCCGGCATGACGACCAGATCCTGTTATGTTTGTCTCCTCGCAGGTGCCATCTACATAAAAATCAATTGAGGGGATTGACCCGCTAGTATTAAACACAAATGAATAAAAGTTCCAAATATCACTTGTTGTGCTTAAGTTGCCTGTTGTTGGCACCGACTGAGTTACAAATCCTGTTGTACCACTCATCATGGTGACCTTAAATCTATCCTCCGAGCCGGAAAATATCTCTATCCTCAATCTTCCGTATCCGGATGATCCGGAGGCATACCCATTATGGACGTCGAAAATTACTTGCTTATCAGATTGGGCTGCTTCGCCGGGAATACTCAGAGCTTTTTTATAGAAAAACTCCACCGTTGATCCGCTTATGCCACCAAATTCTAAATTGTTGGTCCTGTTTGAGCCAGTTGAATAAACAGTTGTTGCATGTGGACCGCCCAGGATCTCAATATATTCCTTAGAAGAAGAGAAATATCCAGAAGAGCCAGAAGTTACTGAGCCGTATGTGTTTCCAAGAACGACAAATCCCGTGGAAGTAGGATATTTGTTTTCAAAAACCCACTTCTCTACGGGGTTCATGTTATTGTAAAATTCTACTTTCTCTAGTTTTGAACCATCATATGGATAATTGTTTAAAACGTGGGAAAATGCATTATCATAATATTTTTCAGCAGATCCAAATTTGGCAAATTCCCCTGGGTCTGCGTAATCGACAGCAGGAAGATAATCTTCTTGTTTATTAATGCTGGCAGCTAATTGCTCAGAAGATTCGATGGCCGATCTAACATCGACTAAGGATGACTTTTTTAAGTATTTTCCAATAGAACTTGCTTGCTTTGTTCTTTTGAATAACTTTTTAACGCTCATGTTTAATTGCTCTCATCAATTCTGAACTTAAAAACTTCTGGCTGTTCTCTGTACTGTCCTTGCAAGTAATAACAAAATTGAATCCCATAAGAATACCCAGGTTCAAGGTAGGAAGTGTCCAACTGAAAGTAGCTTCCGCTTATGTCGTAAGACATTCTAGTATGAGAGTAGCTTCCTGTTCCGAAGGGGATTATTTCCATGTTATCTACGGTTCTAAACACTCTATAATAAGAATCTTCGATTGTTTCTGGGTCGATCACCGAGGTTGCAACGTTGTAGATGTTCGGTTGCCAATTTTTCTTTCGGGAGAATACCCTAAGACGTGGCTTTTGTCCCTTTATGTATGAACTCCTTAAGTTTGTGATATCTGTTATATATTCGTCCTCATATATTAGTGCCTGGGCCTGTAAGCTTTGAGGTTCATATGAGCCCGTAAAGTATTGCACAGATCCCGAGTACCATACATCATATATAACATCCAAAGAAGAAGTACTGGCAAAGGAGCAAGTATATGTACCAGTTATATCGACGCCATTTTCGACCAACAATGATGCGGTCACTTCTCGAACAGCAGCACCTGCCGAATCTATAAGATGTAAAGAATGTCCTGTCGGAGCGCCAAGACTTCCAGAATATAACTTGACAAGAAGCCTGTTATGTAATACGTTCGGAAGAAGTTTAAGCTGACCCCTGATATTATTATAAAGATACAGAGTGTTCAAATTGTCCGAGGGAGTCGCTAGCGAACTACTAATCAAAAAGTTTGCCCGGTGATCTTTTCTTCCAGAGTCCCACCTAGCTTCAATATACGGCTTTTTAAAATAAAACTCACTATTACGCCCGAAAAATTTCTTTGTAAAGAATGTCCCCTTAGTTCCGGATATTACGGCGTTGGTATGCTTCAAAATAAGTCCGTGATTATGGTTACTGTCGGTTCTCCAACGATTTAAAGCATAGTTCACATCTAAATCAATATCTTCCAGCCCACCAGAAAAATAAAAATTAGCAGAATATGCCGCCGCCGTAAGGTAATCACCGCCGGCCCAGGTCCAAGTCGATGAAGCGGAGGCATTAACCCAGTTTGAAACTCCGAGATCCTTATAGGATTCCATATCAAGTCCGGTACCCTCGTCCCAGTCTTTGTTTACAAGAGTGACTTCTAAATTATAGCCCAATGGTGTACTATCGGCATGAGGAGCATTGAACATCCTAAGACGGTATTCCACACTAGAAGATGGGACAGTGCCATCAGAAATATCTGATAACATATCATCTACAGGGAATTGTACTAAGATTCTCGACTGCTCTGCGTTTGTTGCATTAATAGAGGCAGACGTTTGTCCATGAATAACAAACGCCTCTAAAATATCAGATGCCCCCATGTTAGACCCGGTCGCCCGAGTTAAGAGGTCAGACTTAAACGCATTAGTTATTGTGTTATCTTTTGTAGCGAAATATCTTTTTATTGCCATTATTTAATTACCCCTAAAATATCCTGATCGGGTAGTAAGAGTTCTGCTACAGCGTCTTCTGGAATATTAAGATATCTGCCATCTCTTGAGAGGTTATCGTTGACCCTATAATGAAGAGAACTATATACGCCCCCACGCTTGTTTATTAATTCAACCTTTACGGTGTCTATTACTCCTGGCACATCGTTTAAGTGCTTGTAAATATCTGTGATATACACAGGCTCTCCAAACTCGTTTTTAACATTCAAGAATTTGTCTTTTAACTTCTCTACACATTCTTGTAAAACCGAATATCTGTTTGCATCGACGTCAGCGATAACTTCAAAATTTATTCCGTAATTTATAATTTTTCCGTCAAGAATATCAATCGTATCACTCATCATTCGATGTTGGTCCAGCCAAATTTTTAAATTTGTTTTTAATGTTGCGCTTGATTTGGCCAAGCTTCCGTCCACATCAGAAGATAGGACATACATATTTAAATTTCTGCTAGCAGATCGAGTATCCCTTACTATGTTCACCCTCTTGATAGAGCCAAACTTTCTCGGCATTCGGTATGACAAATTAATATAGTCGCCCCTTGTCACCGCCCTATTTTGAGAAGAAAAACTTCCATAGGCTCTCTGTTTTATTTCATCTGTTTCCAGAGATTCGGTATCCCCCAAAATAGGATCTTCGTTTTCTACTTCCAGCGAGCCGATGATAGTCTGAGCCGTGTCGCCAGCCAAAGAGCTTTCATCCCTAAACAGAATGTTTGATGCGGCGACTTCGGTGATTGCCCCGACCGGAGCATTAACCGTCTCTATACTATTAGAGCGGTAAGTAATTGTTAAAACAGTATTTGTAGGAACAACTCCAAATTTATCACTTTTTATAAGATTGGTAGGATCAAAAGTTGTGTCGGAAACATAATTTCTCCCCGTGGTCTTCAGAACAACGTCGGCTGGATCTACGATGGTGTCGCCGGTTAAATTATCATCAGACCCATAACCAAATTGTAAAAATGCGTCTCCAACTTCATCAAATTCGACAACATATCTCCTGGGGACGGGGCGCAGTTTCATGATACTCCCCACGGTATCTCTGTCTGATCCAGTATTTATCGTTGGGACTAATACGACGTCTTGAGATAAGTGACCGACTTCATAATAATCATTTCCCTGTGAATCCACTACGGAAATAATTTCGGATATGTTATCAACATTGATCTTGAGCTTTAAAAATCTTCTATAATCTCTAACTGTGATATTTATCAGCCCCTCTTCTCCAGAGGAAACAGATCCATATGCTTTAATTGCAAACCATGTTGGTACACCGGTATCTGGGTTAACTCTTGCCACAGTGACTTCATTATTCTGATCTGTAAAATCGACACTTTCTGTCAAGGTGAATGTTGCCCCGCCCGCAGCAGACAATATTGCCCCAGCCGCTAACATTGGTATATATGCAGTGTCAGGCCCCGAGGTAGTTGTGGAAGCGGGCACCATAATATAGAAAGAACATGTCCCGGTAGAAGTGGAAGCGCCTTCAGGTCTGTACCCAAGCTGTTTAGCTAGCGACACAACATTTCCATATTCTAGGGCAGTCTCCAAAAAACTTTCATTCGCCTGATAGTCCACATAGAACGACAATTGATCGCCAACATAGGAGACCAAATCGAGCATTAAAGCCCCGAAAGATGCCTCATTAAAATCTTGATATGTAGACGAGTAGTATCTTTTTGCATAGTTTATCAAAGATGCCTTGATGCTTTCAAAATCTCTACTTGTATAAGAGATCGGTTTTTTGGCCATTTTTAACCCTCTTTAGTTGACTTCATTAATTAGTCGTTTACTTGAGATATTTGTAATGTATTAGAACCAACGATTGAGCCAATGTTATATTGTATAGTAACTCGAACCTCATTTAGGGACAACTCTGGGTTTGTTTCGTGGGTTACAAACCGAACTTCTTCCACATCTATAAAGGGCAGATATTTGTCAACTTGCCTCTGTATTTCTGTTGTAACCTTTGAAAAAGAATTCCCATCGCTGCCCTCGAAAAGAAATCTCCTCATCCCAACCCCAAAGTCTGGTAACATCACTCTTTCGCCTGGTGATGTTAAAAGAAGATTTTTAAAATTTTGTTTCAATGCGTCTTCTAAAGTTTTGTTTAGAGCGTAAGGCCCATCCTGTTTACTATAAACCAGGGGTAATTTAACTGATATTCCTTCCATTTTTGACATTTTAAGTATCCTCCCAGTTACCAAGATCATTCGCACTAAGGAAAGCCTCCAATGTCGTGCTAAGACCATTAAGCTGACTCACGGTTAATGTGCCGTCCGAATTATATATGCGGCCCAGGTGAAGTCTGTCCATTTCATCTTTGCGACGACGAACTCCTTCTGGGAATGTGTTTTTATCTTTCTCTGTAGCAAAACCACGCTCATCGACGTCGAGATCTCTTCCTTCGGTAATATAAAAGACACTGAATTCATATAAAGCTCTTCTCAGGTCTGCAAACGGTGTGCTCTCACCGCCGCCAGGGTATTCTCCTACACCGGGATGAAGATTAAAATAAGCTTCCCAAGTCATATTCTTATTTGTATCGGTAATTTGATCATGGTTGAGTCCCCCCCGAATATTTTTAACTAGCTCATTTCGGGCATTTGCGATTAAGGTTCTTGTCGGGGCAGCCTCATCGTCCAGCAGATTGATCCCTGGGAAAAGGATACTGAGGGCGTCGAGCCACGCAGAACCATAAGCACTTTGCCAATAACCTTCTTGTATGTGTTCGATCCCCACCCAATAGCCAGGAGTTTCGGACCTTGTCATCCTCGTTGACTTTTGCTTGCTAAATGGCGTTTTGAGGGCTTGATCCTGTCCTAAATTATCTCCCCATGGAAATTCTTGTTCGTCTCTCTGGGCAGTAAGCAGTGAGTGAAACCAGTATCCTGGGTCGTCGGTGTCTGACAGATCGTAGTGCCCTTTATCGACTTGTTCGGCTTGATAAAGGGCACCAAAGTGGGTAACTCCTCCTGGGATGGTATACCTGGCTAACACTTCTTGTTGTTTGGTATATGGCCACCTGATACTATCCAATACTTCGTCTGCATGATCGGCATTCTCTGCTGTTAGTAAGAAATTATTAGCGTTATTAAGATTTGTTGCAATCACTTCACGGGCCGCTTCGACCGCCTCAAGTTTATCCATCATGCCATCTATCAATTTTTTGTCTGCCCTCATTTGATCGAAAGTATAATATTCGATACCAGCAACAACCGCCGGGAATGGATCGAAGTATTTAAGACTTTGTCCAAGCTGATTTGGAATGACTGCATTAATAAATGCGTCATTAGCTGCGGCGATTCGCCTATAGGCATAAAATTTGGAGTTAATGGTCTTAGAATTTACATTTACTATTCTATCGAAATATATGGCATAAGATGCTAGTATATAAGGAAGAGGAACAAACGCCAGGAAATCACGCTTGGCGAATGTAGCATTTGTTGTTTGACTTATAAAGGTGCCAGGAAGACTGTTTAGGCTGTTTTGTGAGTTATCAATAAATACCGTCGCCATTTCCTGTCCCTCTAGTAACTGGCGTACCTCTTCTAACCTGGCTTGCTTTAAAGGTAAAAGTTCTCGGTTCGCCTCAAGACGGGCGATCCCAAGATCGTTCAGGGTATCCGCATCCTCATCGGCATCGATGGCACGCTCCAAGCGACTTATCTCAGACTCAAGAGTTTGGCGCTCCTGTGCCAAGGCGAGGGTGCCGAGGTCGCCGGTTGCAAGAATACCACGCTTAAAGAAGTCAGATAGCTTTTGATATTTGTTCCTTAGCCAAGGAGTCTCAAAAAGGTTTGAAGTAGAGCCTACCCTTTTAAGCATTTCCGATATGCACTGTCTAATATAATATTCTAATTGTCTTTGAGGGTCATCGATCTTTTTTAGATTTATATCTGTAAATCCTCTTGCTTCTTCGGCCTCTTTAGAATAAACATCCGTGAATGTTCCCATCTCTTTCATGTATAGCGGGAAAACCCCATCCTTTAATGATTCTGTTTTAATGGTGGAAAATACATAAGCAGCCATAAGGTTTAATGTATCCGGGGTTTGCCACCCATTATACACTCGGAATAAAGGAACTATGTTTAAGAAAAAGTTTATTAAGTAAGATTGAATTGATTCGGCCATAGCACGGGCTCGAAACTCTTCTTCGGTTTCATAACAAGGATCACCGTTTGGCTGGAATGGGGCTTGGACAATCGTTTTTATAAATTTGTTTAGTTTTTTGCTGGCATTGGTGCGGATCTCTTCATCTGCATGGTCTTGTAAAAGATAAACACCCCTTACATTATAATTTATGTGCTCTGAATTATTGGCTAATATCCCAATAAAATCCCAGTTGTCTTCACTGAGTCCTTGCTCGATGGCTCGGGCTCTGTTTGTGCTATCCCAGTTTCCAACATTTGGTCCATATGCTAAACTAGTTAAAGAGTGCTGAAGCTGTCTAAGTCTGTTTTGTACTGCTGCTCTTCCTGTTGTCCACTCTCTGTTTAATTGTCTAGCGGCGTAAGGGGTATTCATTGAGTGAAAGTTAAGAGGATAAAATCTTTTTATAGTGTAGTCGTCTTCTAGGTTCGGGGCATTTGTTTCGGCTGCACGAGATTGCGCTATTACTTTTTCAGATTCTCGGCGTTTTCTGTCCGAAGTCCTTCCTGTTTTCCCTATTTCGACCCGTGCTCCTCCTGCGTTCCAAGAAAGTTCTATATATTCTTGGTACCGACCCAAGCCACCGAAACGATAGGTCATCTCCTTGATAAGGCCTCGATAGCGATCTCTGTCCGCACGAGGTCGTAAATATTCAGTAGCACCATAACTTGGATTAGCTATCAATTTTTGCCAAAGCTCCGTCTGGGTATAAGGAGGCGGTTCAGCAGGAGCTAAAGAAGGCTGTTCGACTGGATAAGCCAAAGCCCTCGCTATTGCATCTCTTGCGGCATTGCTGGCGGCGGCAATTGCCTTCAGCATATCAGTATAAAATTGAGGAGGATCTAAAAGTCCTTCAAATTTCTTCATATCCAAGCCGAAATTAAAATCGAAAGATAATATTCCACATATCTGATCAGTTTTTGCCAATATTGCATCTATTTGTTGCTGTATTTGGGCTTGCGCCTGTGCGTTGCTCACTCCTCCAAAATCAGAGATTGGCCTATAATATTCGTCATCACAATATTCATCCGACGCTGATAGGTCTTCTAACATTTCGTGAGGCCACCGACCGAGCAATAGTCCCAACGCCGCAAAATATCCAGCCATAGATTCTTTATTTATTGTAAGGGTCGCATATTTTGGATCTTCTGCTGTCAGAGAATTTTCTCGTTGCAGGGCGGTGAAGGGGGCGTTCTCTTTGTCTTCGTTGGTGCCATAAACCACAGCCTCAATAATTGCTCGTGTGCGTACAGTTGATTGCCCATCTAAGAGTGCCACCGTTTCTTGGCTCATTAAAATATCTGATGTATCTTTATTAAACTGCCTTATCTTTTCTTTTGACGGCGGATATGTTATAAGAGAATTTGACCCCCTCTTTCTTTTTCTGTCAAGTATTCCATTTTCTGTAGCCAACTTTACTAGATCAATACCCCCTTTGCGGTCTACAAGATCATTAATCTGAATAACCCCATATGAACTGCGAAGTTTTTTTGTGGAAGACTCATCATCGTCTTCTGGTCCGCAGCCCAGGGCGGCTTTCAACATATCTTTAAAAATAGACAATATAAGTTGTTTAATAAATTGAATCAACAATTTTTGTACTTGTTTGCGCCATGCTTTGAAGAAATCTGTCGTATGCCCTTTCTTAAGCTTAAGGGGGGGCTTAGGAGGTCTTGACATATCTCTTACTAAGTTTCTGACTGTGGGGCTCTTGCCCATGGGCTTCAATATTTGGTCTGTCACGGCTTCGCCAAGAGCGCCAAATAAACAATACAACATTTGATTAACTTCTGTCTCTACGTCTCGGAGAAGAACGTCTGGGCGGGCAGCATAAATTGCTGCCTGTTCTGCATCGGCGGCGAATTCTTTTGATACAAGCTGGCGGCCCAGAAGTTCGTCCCGCAAAACTGTTGCTGCTCGCATTGCTAATTTTTTAGGGCTTGTTTTGCCATATATGGTGCTATAAACCAACATAGCATCTTTGAAGAGTCCAGCTTGGGCCGTGTCGCATTCACCAAGAGCAGAAGTAACGGAATTGTAAAGATCCTTTTCTGTAATTCCAAGCCTGGCTAATGCGCTTTTTTGAATATCCGATTCTGTGTTAAAGAGTTTTTCTTTATATGAGGGGTCTTTTTTCTTTTTCTTGTTTTCTGCTATTCTATTTTGTATTTCAGTTGGCTTCACACAAGGATTTGGAAACGTAAACTTTGGTACAAATTCAGACCATGGCATTGGGTCTTTTGAATTTTCAACAGCGTCTATAATATCACGAGAATAAAATATGTATCCAAAAGTAGTGGGACTTACGTCGTTGAGGGTAGATTCAGAAGGGGAGTAGATTACACTCGGTACGTCGCCTTGTTGGGAAAGGGAGACTCCTAATCCTTTAAGTTTAATATCTCCGTTATAAATTATACAGCGTAATCTAAAATCTTCTGTAAAAGAAAATTCAACAAGGTCGGCGGGTTTTGGGTCTATATTATTGGCAGCCAAAAAGTCATCGAAGACAGAGAAGAAAGAAGAAACCTTCACAGATTCTCGTTCAATATTTAAGCCCCCCAGCATACTTGGGGTGACACCTTCTTCCGATAATGTCTCGGAATATCGCACTAGTGCTTTTTCCGTCCTCTTAAGAGTGTTTTTAAGAGTTCCCATTTGGACGGAAGTTTTTCTAGTTATTTCTGCCCACTCAGAGAATTCTTTGAAGGCCGCTGAGACGTGGGGGATATTTCTCCCAGCACTACTGTTTGATGCAAGATCTTTAACCGTCTTGTCGGAAACTCGCCCAACCAATCTCCATGTGGTTGAATTGGGCGGCGGATTTGGTCTATCAGGGGGACCATATGTAGAGTCAACCACTACGCTACCTATATCTTCAGCCGAAAGGCTGAAGTCGTCTTTGTGCGTAAACTTTGCTATTTCTGTAATTGCTTTTGTTTTAAATGCTTCTAGTGCCGCTTGTCCAGATTCTGTGCCTATGTCATAAGTGCTAGGGTTTTTCTCGGAAATTCTTTCGACATAATAAAAGTGCTCATCGGTGGGATTATTATAAAGTACTGCTGCTGGTTTTTCTGCTGTTACATTCTGAGTCCAATCCGAAAAATCTACATCACGGGGCTGTTTGAATACTAGTATGTCTTCTAATTCTTCCGGTCTTTGTATCGGGCTAACATTTGAACTCCCCATGACACTTCTTAGAGAAGTTTCAATATCTCTTATTCTCGGAGAAGGGAGCGGCAGATTAAAAGAGGGCAGTTGCGCCACGGCAGTAGGCCCAGGTGGCACATCAGGATCTGTCAACCCTGTTTGAAATTCTGGTTTTTGGGACTCTTCTGTGGTTATTGTTAAAAGAGGAGTTACCAAAGGTATTCTTGAGATAACGTCTAGTTCGACCCACGCTTCATAATCACTTGTTTTTCTAATTTCAAATGTACCAGAAGGCTGAGTTGGGTCTTTAGCCACATAAGCGTTTTGGGGATAAGCTGCGGCATATGCCCTAGCGTCAGTAAGTGTTATAGTTTTTTCGTCCTCAAGAACTGGTCCAACCGGCGTGAGATTGGCACCAATGGGAGGAAACATAGAGTAGTTGATATACAGGTGGTGAATTGCTTGCTGCACAAATTTATTCCTGGACTGATTGTAAGAATAATTCAATCCCCACCGCTCATTAGTGGTAAACCTTTCAGGACTTGGGTTGACAATATTTTTTTGTCTTTCTAAGATGGGCGGAGCTACAAAAGATACTGGTATCATGCCGCCTCCTAGTTTGTGTGGTTATAAATGCTGTTGATATAACCATCTCCAAAGGGGTAAGTGTAAGTTATAGAAGCTTTCACAGAGTTTGTTTGGTGAGTTAACAAATCGCCCACGGAACTAGCGAGTTTATAATATTGATTTATAATTTGCCCGGCTAAGAGCGGGGCCGGCGAGCAAGGTCCGCCGGTTACACCAGGGGGAGAGATATGTGTATGAGCTTGCAAAGATATTAAGAGTTGAAAATAGTTCTTTTGCATCGATAAAACTATTCCATTAAGATCGTTCACTAATTCTATTATTTCTCTAAGGGCTATTTCAAGATTATTCCCTTTTACCAACGGCTGCATATCTTCGTCGATACCGCCGGCTATTAAGTCAATCCCAGAAATAGCATCTAATTTAACTCCTTGGGAATTGTATTCATCAGTGCCCGTGACTAATTTTATCCCATCCCTGGCTATTATTCTGACGCCGTCAGCTTTTATTGCTATCCCCGATCTTGGTGTGGGTGATCCCACCATGCCGGCGGGTAAATTAAAGTTTTTATCTATCTCGGTTCTTTGGCTTACATAAATCCTGGCTGCATCAAGTTCGGGACTTTTATCCGTTGACACAAGATTACCACGCTTATCTACGACCCTGGCCATCATGCCGCTCATTCCGGCTACAATGTCTATTGACCCACAGTGGCTGTTTCCTTTACCCCCATAACCGGAAAAAATACCCCTAGGGCGATCTCGACCCATGATAATGTACTGGTTGTTGATGCCCTCAAATATTTTTTCAGACGGGGTAGCATTGTATCTCGGATGTGCTTCGGGTATAGTATCATTGGCGACACCGAGATTTAGTTTATTATACTCGGCTATCTCTGCTATTCTTTTTTTAACTTCGTTAGAAATGCCGTCTTTTATGTCTGCTCTTATTTTAACCATAATTTATTTGATAATAGGATATATGCCTCTGGCCAGTTCTTCGAGTTGCTTTTGCCCGGATAGCGATGGGTCGGGCAGTACGATTTGTCCTTTTTCGACTTTTTTCTTTAATTTGTATGTTGTCTGTCCATACATGCACTGAAAATGTACGGGGTCCCAACCCCGAAAATTTCCTCCCCATTTTTCAAATCCGCACTTTAATCCTATCTTTCCTATTTCGTACCATCTTTCTTTTGGGTATCCGTTTTTGCACGACATTTGTCCCCACTTATTTCCTGTTGCAGGCGACGGGGTTTCACAAACATCCAGACCAAGACCAAAGTTGTGTGGACTTGAACCAGGCACGGCGCATGCCGGCACACCTTTTTTCAGTGGTCCATTTATAGGTCCGTTGGGGTCTTTAAGCCTGGGTCTTCTTAATTTTGCCTGATGTGCTATTGAACGGTAAGTTGATGTAATGCGCAGTTTATATCCTGCCTTTTCTGCCGTGTTTATAAAATATGCTGCCAGTGGGCGCATTTTGGGATGAAGGGTCATAATTTTTTTATCATTATGTTTACTCCAAGTTTTTGCTATTTTTTGTTCGCCAGAAAAAGGCTGCGTAACCGGAGGCGGGATCTCTATAATAGTTTGCTTAACGGTATAAACCTTAGAACACACAAGAGAATTTGGTACGTTGCCTTCAGCGCCCGTCCCCGGTCCAGCGCCCAAGCCGGAAGCCTGGGTAGCAGCGTTGACGCCAGCAGGTCCCTCTGACGGGTCAGACAATGGAGGTGCGGGTGGCGAAACGGTTTCTGTGCCTTCGGGGCAGCCAGCGGGAGAATAAGCTCCATCCGAAATATTACTACTATCAGAGGACCTATTAATGGTTCTAGGGTTTTTCTCAGATATCTTTTTTTCTAGATTTTTTGAATTAGCTAGACTTGCGCCGGATTGGGGTTTGGCTGAAGTAGTCCCAGGAGCACAAGTAACAGAACTAAGCCTCTCATACTTTGTTCGGGTTGTCGAGGCATTAAGAGTTTTGTTTTCTGTCGTTGAAAAACCGCTAACCACAGTGTTGCCACCAACCATTTCCAACAGTCTTCCATTGTTATATCTCAAAGACGTCTGATATCTGTCCAGATGAGTAACACGAACCACTTGACCGGCGGCCAGCCCAACAAAATTAGCCTGTTTCTCGGCGGTAAACTCTGGGTACATGTCTATAATTTTATTATCTCCGGAACCCTTCGGCATCGGCAAATGAGAATGAACCTCTGGGATTCTAGCCCTTACGGAAACCTGTGGACCTGTGGTGGACCCTTTATTAAATTTTACTCTAAGGACTGTGGCAAAAAATTCTGTTTTACCTTCGTATGTTTCTGTTTCATATTGTTTCATCGCCGAAAGCTGTAAATTATCAAACAGCCCTGATTTGGCAGAATTATAACCTGCCTTGAGGCGGACGCTTTTTCGATTAGGCCGTAGCCCATTGATGTATTCGTCTAGGTTTGGTTTGTTACCCACTGTTTTTGTCCTCGTTGATCAGGTCGAATAACTGACTTTTATCATCTTCGGATAAAGAAAGGTCATCCTTGACGGATTCCTTCTTATACATAAGGGCAGCCAGCTTGACTAATTGTTCATTGCTGCGCTGTAAAGTTTCCACAAACTTTGCGGCGGTTGTGCCGGAGTCAGCGTACCTTTCCCTAGACACACTCATATACTCCTTCAATTCTGCCAATAAAATTTCAGTTTCTTGGCGGTCATTGTTTATATTTTCTAGCGCCTGATCTATGAGGGAGTTTAGGTCTTTTTTCATATTATACCTCCTGGGTATAATAAGTAGGTTCCTAGTTTATTTCTCCTCTGTCCCATTTTGATTTGAATATGGCATATTTTTCCCTCATCTTCTTAAGACAACTAACAATTTGTTTTGTATTAAGCCCTGTTATTTCTCTCATATACAAGTAGATGGCTTTTTTATTAAAAATTTCTATTTGCTCAATGTTGTTCATAAGCATTAAAACGGCATCTAAAACTTTTTTTTCATTATCTTTAAGATTTAAGCTTTGCCAGTCGGAAATCTCCTTTAAGAGGAACTGCCAATATTCCCTTTCTTCCCTTTCTTCTAGTATAGTTTTTATATTCTCGGCTTTGGTGACCTCGACCTCTTTTATCATGGAATCGTATTGTATTTCTCTTCGGCTTTTCAAACTTTGTTTTTTAGCCTTATGGGTGAACCAATTTTTAGTCACAACTGAAAAGTACGAGAAAGCTTTTGCTCCCTTGTCGGGGTTGAATTTTCCGAGTATGGTGGTTAGCCATATTTTGCAATCATCTTTATGAACATCAATATTATGTAAAGAGGTAAATTTATAGGTATAAACAATTTTATCAACCAAATCATTGAATGCGGGTTGTATTTGTTCAATATACAATTGGGTTCTAGTAGATAAGTCTTCAGTGGCGCAATATCCGAGAATTGCCTTCTCGGTTTCTTCTGTAAAATAATATTTCTTATTTGATTTTTTATTCTTGCTCAACATCTTCCTCCTCTTCCAAAATACTATCTTCGAATGGGAAGATTTGTTTAAACTCATCAATTTCAGAGTCAATATCCTTGGTGTGCTGCATGAGTCCTCCAAGGGTTTCATCTCCATAAAACACATCCAGTTCGTATACTGTACTTAAGTGGTTTCTATAATTTTTCAAGATTTGGCTCAAATGCAAAAACTGATCGTCGAGATATTTGAATTGAGAAAGTAATTCCCTTATATACCAAACAGCGAAGACGTTTAAAATTGCGCTAACAACGAAGAGACTCCAACTAATCATTTCTTTTTCCTATTCTTTAAATTGTTTTTTTCTGCTTGTAGTTCTTGTTTTATCTCTTTTATGGTGGAGTTTACAAGTTTCCCAGACTTTTTTTTAAAAGTTCTGCCTCTTCTGATGCTAACTGGAATACACATAATCTTCCTTAGAGACTTCTCTTTTTTACACTCTGGACAATTTTCCAAGCATATTTTATATGAGTGACGTTCTTCAAATAAATGACCACAGGAACTACATTCATAAGTATATCTACCCATTGTGATTATTCAATATCAAATTTTACCGGTGATGGGGTGGCCTTGAAAACTGGCGGATTAGTAACGTGTATTTCCTCGTCTTCTATGTGTAGATCCCAATCGGCAAGCAACTCAGTAATATCAGTTTCTTCAGCCAAACACTTTTGTAAAGTCATCAAAAGTGCCCCGATGGCTTGGTTCGATAATTTCATTTTTTTTCTCCTTTTACTTCATTATCTAAAACTGTTTGATAATCTGCATCAAACATAATTTTTGCTAGTTCTTTGAATTTTGTTTTAGGTTTCCATCCCAATTTTTCCTTGGCTTTCTGTGGATCGCCAAGCAATACGGGAACCTCATGTGGTCGGAATAATCTTTTGTCTATCTTCACATGTTTATCAATATCTAAACCAGCATGATTGAAGACTTCTTCTAAAAATTCCCTAACCGAATGGGTCTCTCCTGTCGCTATAACATAGTCATCAGGATTTTCTTGTTGTAACATGAGCCACATTAGTTCTACATAATCTCCCGCAAATCCCCAGTCTCTTTGAGCATCAAGGTTCCCAAGATGTAGGGTGTCTTGAAGTCCTAGTTTTATTCTGGCTGCGGCCAAGGTTATTTTTCTCGTAACAAATGTTTCGCCTCGCCGGGGAGATTCATGATTAAATAAGATTCCACTTGATATATGCATCCCATAAGATTTTCTATAGTTCCGGCATATATTGTGAGCGAAAACTTTAGCGCAAGCATAGGGCGACGCTGGCATTAAAGCGGTATTTTCCGATTGTGGTATTGAGGGATTATCACCAAACATTTCTGAAGAAGAAGCTTGATATATTTTTGCGCTCGGGACAACAACCCTAGCAGCATTTAGAATTCTTAAAGTTCCCATTACAATACCCTCCACAGTATGTTCTGGGATATCAAAGGAAACCCGGACATGCGATTGGGCTGCTATATTATATATTTCATCTGGCTTATATTTTGTAAGAAGACTCCAAATTGCTCCACCATCATTAAGGTCGTAATATTCTAAAATCAAATTAGGGTTTTCAAAAACGCCATCAATTCTATCAGTTGTTATAATCGAAGTTCTTCTCTTTAGTCCTATAACACGATAACCTTTTTTAAGCAGAAGCTCCGCAAGATATGACCCATCTTGTCCGGTTATTCCAGTTATCAGGGCAGTTTTGCTATTTGTTGTACCAGTCATAAGTTTCCTTGAATCCTTTCTTGAATGAAGTAAAATCATAATCCCCAAATATTTTAAGAAATTCTTTATTACTTCCATCTTTCCTGTATTGTCCGTCTAAATTGTTATTATAAGTAATTCTTATTTCCTTGTTGGTGATATTTTTTGCTTTAAATATCATGTCGTTTATCGAAATATTTTCGGGGGGTGTCACCAACAGCGGCTTGGACGAGTTGTGACGAAGGAGCAAATCCGGAATGAGTTCGGCCAAATCTTTAACATATAACTGCTGACGGAGGGGAGCGCCGGTGCCCCAGAATTCTAAAATGTCTCCATTTTTTGCTTCAGACATTTTTCTAACTAACGCTGCAACAAAATGAGAACGATCTTTATCGTAACAGTCGTGCGGACCATATAAATTAGAGGGACAAAATGTAGAGTAATTTAATCCATACTGTTTTCTATATGCAATTGTCTGAACATGGAGCATTCTCTTGGCGTACCCGTAAGAAAAGTTTGTAGATGCCGGTGGTCCTGAAAATATATCTGACTCTGTGAGGGGGTACTTATCAACCGTATCTGGGAAGGCGCAAGTGCTCAAACAAGAAAGAATTCTTGACACCCCCGCCTCCCTTGAGGCTTCTAGGACATTGGTATTCATGGATACATTTTTATAAAAAAACTCTCCTTGTTTGCCGGCATTTTCTTTTATGCCGCCGACAATTCCGGCCAGATGAACAATGGCATCTGGTTTTAATTCCTTGATGATTTTCTTGGTAGCCGAATAAGAAGTTAGGTCGCAATCCGCAGAGGAAAGATAAATCCAATCTGGTTTTATATTTGCTAGATTTTTACCTACAAATCCTGTACCTCCAGTTACCAAAATTATACTCACCTAGATCAATCCCCTTTTAACACCCGATAACTGTCGCTATCAAAATGTTGTGTCGAGAACTCAAAAAGTTCTGAATCTTCTAAAGCGATCATCTGGTGCCTTAGTCCCCTGTAAACATGGAAGTTTTGCCCTGGGTATAGTGTGAGTTCGCTTGCCTCTTCTAAATTGTCATCATCTCCATATTTGATTAATATCTTACCTGCGTGGAGATAAAAAACCTCGTCTTTAAGTTTGTGATAATGCCAAGAGCATCTTTTTTCTTTTTCAAAAAATAAAAGCTTGCCGCAATATTCTTCCTTGTTGACTATCCATCGTTCCCATCCCCATCCTTTGGAGACGTGCGTCATCTCTGGTGAGTTGGCATTTACCATACCGTTTTACCGCCGTCAATCACCATATTCTCTCCGGTCATGTAGGAGCTAGCATCAGAACATAAAAATGCAATTGCGGCTTTGTATTCGTTAATGTCGGCCATTCTTCCCATAGGGATAATGTTTGACAACTTTTTAACAAATTCTTCAGGGTGATTGTTGAAGACGCCAGTCGGGCTCAGACAATTAACACGAATATTTTTGTTAGCAAAATAAACCGCTAAGTACTTTGTCATACCAACGATTGCCCATTTGGCTGCTGAATATGTTATTGGTTTAACATTTTGTGCTTCTTCTTCAACGCCGGGCTTCCTATAGATCCTCTGGTCGGGGGCAATAACTCCGAGGTCTGAAGAAATATTAAGAATGACTCCTCCGCCATTTTTTAACATTTTGTTAGCGGCTACCTGTGAGCACAAAAACGTCCCGTTTAGTGCGGCGTTAATCCCCTCAAACCAATATTCCTCGGACATTGTCTCAAAACGGGAATCAGGCTTTAGCCCGCCGCCCTTTTTCACCTTTGGGTCTTTGGCGGCATTGTTGACTAAAATGTTTATTTCATTGTACTTGGAGAAGACCTCCTGAATCGACTGCCTATTCGTAACGTCCATATAGTGTGCTGTGGCCGAATGGCGTCCATAGGCTCTGTTTAGGCTCTCTGCCTTTTCTAGTGCTCGATCTTCGTGGTGATCGGTTAACACAACTTTAGCGCCACACTCTATTAAAGCCTCGGCATGCTTTGGTCCCAATAGTCCTCCCGCACCGGTTATCAATGCAGTCTTGCCGGACATATCAAAATAATCATGCACTCTTTTCATTATAAATCCTTTCAAAGATATTCTTATGTTGCTTAATGGTTCTCTCTTCAAACCCGGTCTGTCCTCTTGCGGTTTGTAGAGTGTATATCCTATCATACCCAACTTTTTTTAAAGTGTTAAAAATACTATCAAAATCTGTATCACCACTCAAAGGTGGCACAGTTTGTCCCTCGTATGTTCTGTCTTTGATGTGGACGTTGTTTATTTTTTGAAATGTATTAAGAATATACTCTTCGTGGTCTAACCTTTCAGAGGTTATATTCCCTGTGTCATATGTTATCCAAAAATTATCCCTGAGAGCCGCTAACTCTAGGATGTTCTGCCAGTCGGTCTCAGCCTCAAAAGAAAAATTCAACAAAGGATATTTATCCGCATATTTTAAGATTCTTGGAATATAGGAGTTTCTTATTTCTTTGTTCGATATTGAACTTTCTTCTAAGAGTGGTATGGTGATCCACTCTATTTTATTTTTTACGGCAGCTTTACAAATCGGATCTAAGTTTTCGCTCAAAAAATATTCAGAAGTAAATTTTTCATCCACAAGATTATCTGCACAAAGAGAACTGATCTTATATTTCGTACAATCTTCAAAAAATATAGGATTACTATCAAAAGAGGATCGTGTTATTATCCACTCCACATGGGAAAGTTTCATTTCTTCTAATAAGTCGAATTCCTGTTTCCAATTATTTGGAAACTCTTGTATGTGTCCGTTTACCGGCTTCAGCAGACGTCCTTGGATTATCCCTAAATTCATTTCTTTTTAAACTCATACGGCGAGGCACCCGAAGTCGCTGAGGTATCTTTTGCATAATCTCTTATCTGTTGTACAATATCAACCCCAACGTTGCTACTCCATTGGTCCAAAAGAGTTTTGGTGATTTTGCCCATTTTTCCGTCGCCCACATCTTCGCCACCAAACCGCATCACAGGAAGGATACAAAAAGGAGTTGCCGTCATAAACGCTTCGTCGGCTGTATAAACGTCGTAAGGTTCGATATTCTTTTCTTCGCAAGAAATACTCAACTCTTCACATAATTCAAAAATATAGTCTCGGCTAATCCCCCGAAGAATATTCCTGCCCTCGGGGGTGATTACTTTACCGTCTTTGACAATAAAGAAATTATCACCAGTGCCCTCTGTGATGAATCCATCCTCGTCCAACAAAAGAGCCCAATTATCAGAGCCAGCCATTTGAGCTACTTCGATATTTGCCATCAAGTAGTGTATTCGGCTTCTATTTTTTACTTTTGGTTCCAGCAATCTTGCTGGTATATTTCTTTGCGATGGAATCACAGCATTGATCCCCGTATCATATAGGTGGGCCATAGATTGCACAGTCCACCTCAAGGGAAAATCTGCGATAATAATATTGGGTCCGCCAGCAACGCCATCAATATTTCCATCGTAAAGGGACAGAAGTCCACGAGTTACATCAATCATAATTCTATGTTCATCGTCTTCGGCATACAGGTGTTCATTTTTTTCTATCGTTTCAAGGACGGCTTGTTCCATTTCGTCAATGGTCATCTCAACAGGAATTCTCAAATACCTGATCGATGCGTACAGTCTCTCCAAGTGTTCCCTTAGTTTGAATTGTTTTTTATTAAATGACCGAGTCATTTCAAAAACAGTATCACCAAACATGAGAGCAGAATCATAAATAGATACCCTAGCTTCACTCTCCGGTATGAACTTTCCGTTCCAATATACTAGCCTCTGGCTCATTATTTTATCCTCTGTTCAAAAAGAAATTCACACATTTCTAGGTCCTCGGGTGAGTCGATTTCATAAATTTTCCATGACTCCATAAGGCTGTATCCTATTGTACCACCCAAGCGGTTATTGTGTTTAGTAAGAATATTTGGCTTGAAGAGATATATCGAACCGTTTTCAACTATCTGACTTGATATCTCTTGTCTTCTTCTTCTATTTTTAAAATCATAGTTCATACTAGAAAGTTTGCCGTCGCTATTGTGGTGCCAAATAAAAAAGTCTTCTATAGGACAAGCCGAAAATAAAGAATCTAGCTTGTCACTGGTAAATTTTTCAATCGCAGAGTCTATATCTGATGTGGTTCTCAGGGGAGACGTTGCCTGTAAAAAACAAACCACGTCAGGGAGAATTTCCAAATTAGACAACACATGCTCTAGAGCCGATTCTGAAGTTGCTTCGTCTCCTGAAATTTCAAGAGGCCTCTTTATTGGGGTGGCTCCTAAATCTTCGGCTAAATCTAATATTTCTTGATCATCCGACGTTACATAAGTTTGTGATATATATTTGCTATTTTTTGAGGACTCTATGGAATATTGCAACAATGGTTTTCCGGAAAAAGATATGATGTTTTTTCTCGGCATTCCTTTGCTTCCGCCTCTAGCTGGGATTATTGTTATAATATTCATTTTTTACTGAGCGTTTCAACGCCGTCTTTGCCCAAAATCCCATTTTTTAAAATATCTTCTGCTTGCAAAATTATTTCCTCTGGCCTATTCGCTATTAAAGCCCCGTTCAACAAATCTTCTGTCCACACTAAATGCTTAAATATAAGTCTTGTATAATCTTTTGATAACCACGAAACAATATCCAACTTAAGTTTTGAATGGTCAATCACAGCCACAGCTAAACCCTGTGGGTTTCCGTTGCGGTCATGTTTCCAGTCATCTGGCCAATGTGCCGGGATTGGTAAATGCACTCTTGGTTCTACTAATTTTCTTTCTTCAAACGGAATTTTCAATCTAACCTTTGCAAGAGGGCTGGCAACATTTGTAAATAACAATTTCTTTTTCATGCCCCCTACCATTGGCCATATTCCACTATCTGTGCTTATGTATAGTTTACACTTTGATATCATATACAACTCTTCCTGAATTGTTGTATTTTCTTCTAACGCAAAATCAAAAATGTTTTCATGTTTTGGGAACGGTGATTGATTTTTGTCCCCGACTCTTACAACTTTGTGTCCCTTTTTGGCAAAGTATAAAGCGATTACTTTAAATATTTTAGGGTCTACAAACCTTTCGCTCTCTTCGTCACTCCCAACGTGCCGGTGATCATATGTTCCCTTTTCACGAACATGCATTATAATCGCATCGGTTGGTAAATCTCTTTTAGGCTCATACAGGTGCTCTGGAAATTCTAAGGTGCATTCGGGTTCAAATTTAAGATCTGCCCAGACTGCGGGGTATGTTTTTGCAAAGGGATAACAACTTGGCATATAGATATCTTTAAAATAAACATCATCATAATCCATTTTAGACAAATTAAGAGTCTCTGGAAAAAACTTTATATTTTCTGGTTTAATACCCGGTATACATAAAACAAACCACTTCTGAAATTCTGTTTCAACATATATCGTTGGGTTGGGGTCTTCGTTTCTTATTAGTTCCTTATAGAGCCCAATCGTATGTTCCGCAGAATTTCCTATTGAGTTTTCATGTCTCCAAACGCCGTATTTCATTTGTTTATGTCCTTGTTATACTCATCCATTATCAAGTCAAGCCCTTCGCTAATCGTTATTCTTGGATTGAACCCTAGCGATTTTAATTTAGTTGTGTCTAAGTACATGTTTTTGACCTGTACAATATCGTGGAAATCGGTTGGTAATACCGAGATTATTGTGCCTTTAGATCGAAGCTTATTTTTGCAATATGTCATCAAATCTAAAAACTGGTGTGGTTGGCCAGAACCGATGTTTATAATATCATTAAGATTACCTTTTGTTATACATGCATAAATTGCCCGGCAAACATCGTCAATATAAATGAAATCTCTTATATTTTTTCCGCCATCATACAAATTAATATCTCTATTATTGACCAATTCATTTATCAAAAATTGAAGAGCATTTTTCTTCTTACTGACACTCTTATCACTTTCACCATAGACATTTGCTAATCGTAAAATACGATATTTTATTCCAAAAGTTTCGCAATAAGATATTATAAGTTGTTCTGCGCACCTCTTGGTTATAGAATAAAACCCTTTTGGATTACAGACACTGTTTTCTGTTGCCGGCAAATCTTTGGTTTTTCCATATACAAACCAAGAACTAATAAAATTAAACACGAGCCCTTTTTCTTTACAATTTTCCAAAACCTTCATGAGAACAGTCAAGTTTGTGTTTATGTCAAGTTGAATATCTTCGAAAACATTATAATTGTTCGTAGTGCTTATAAAATATAGAACATTTTTCGACTTCGGGATATACGCCCGTCTATCAATTACAGACACTTCTGGTTTATACATCTCGCTGAAGCGTGAGCCTATAAACCCAGTTCCCCCGAATACAGAAATCATAAAAACCTAATCAAACCGATCAAAATGTTTGTTTATTTCTTCAACAAGTTTATATCGTCTATTCAAAAGTTTTTCTGCACTGATCGCTGCGGAGCGACGACTTGAGGCCGTTTTGTTTTTATCAATAGCAATGTCGTTATATTTCAACCACGTCACCCAAAGAGAGACAAATTCATTTACACAATCGCTAAATTTCATTTTTCTTCTGTGTTATATGTTTTTACCATTTTAAGAACAGAATTCTTTTCCTTCTTGGAAACAACCTTTTCCACCTTATCATCCAAAAGATTAGAAAGAGTGGCTCGATTTTGATTTAAAATATTCATCTTATTGTTCAGTTCCACATAATCTTCATCACTTAAATCTTCAGAATGTAGCTGTTCTCTAACTCTAAATATTTTCAAGTTTTCTACAGAAAGCTTATCTACTAGGTCGCCTATACTATACAAGATATTCCCCTATGTCTTTCTTAGTTTTTCTCTGATTGGCTTCTCTGTCTCATACACTGTTTTTTCAGGAGATCCCAGTGCTTCGGAGACAGTTCTTACATCCTGAACCAACTTCTGCATCTCCGCTATTTCAATTGAGGCAGATTGGTCAGAGCCATACATTGTTCTGTCTAAGGTTATGTGTCGTTCTAAAGAAGTTGCCCCCATAGCAACAGCTACCAAAGAAACAACCCTTCCTGTTTCGTGGCCACTATACCCGATATTGCACTCAAAGGCATCTCTCAAAGTATTTATAACAAGTAGATTAGCATCCTTGTTTTTCAAGGGATATGTGCTATTGCAATGCATCAGTTCAAAGGGACAGTTTGCTATTCTAAAAATAGAAACCGCAGATGCGACTTCAGCAAGAGTACTCATCCCCGTAGAAATAAAAGTATGCTTTCCTTCAGATGCTACTTCTTTAAGCAGTGTGTGGTCTGTCAACATAGCCGACGCTACTTTATTATACTTGAGGTCAAATTGTTGTAGAAACTTTTGACTTGGCATGTCCCAAGCTGAAGCAAACCACTCAATGCCCAAGGATTTGCAATAAGAATCAATTTCTCTATATTCCTCCAAGCCAAATTCTAATCCTTCTTTTTGTTGCCGATTTGTTGTGCCCCATGGACTCTCTCGGGGCCGGTCGAGATCCTCTTTTGTGTAGACTTCCTCTAGGGTTCTTTTCTGGAACTTGACTGCGTCACAGCCAATCTCTGATGCTTTTTTTATAAGCTCTTTAGTAATGGAAATGGAGCCATTGTGATTTATCCCGATCTCGGCAATAATAAAAGTTTTCATATTTCTCCTTTAGTCGGCAGTTATTTTTTCTGCTTCAGTGAATATACCATACCATGGTTTTTTGTACAAGTTAAAAATTTTGACTCCGGACATTTTAGCACTTTCTTCAATAATTTGCAAGTCATTTTTTAAGTTTAGTGTTTCAGGGCTATTTTTCCAGAAATCCTCGGGGGCAGGAATATCTTTATTGGCGTACCCCAAAGAATAATCTAAGTCTAATCCCGAGATGTATATGTTTTTGAAACCCATTATTATGGCAATGGCCAACATATGTAAAGAAACAGTACATCCTGTACTATAATGTTTTTCATGCCCGCTGAATTGTTGAAGAAATTCTTGTATTGTTTTTCTATTTTTTTCAATTCTATGACAACATCTTCCGTTAATATCCACCCCTCCTGGCGTGCCCGAAAAGGGTGGGTTCCACATGAAGGAATTTTCTCCATAATATGTAAAATCGAATTTTTTGTGTTTATCGTGATATTTTTTGAAATTCATAAGTATTTCAAGACACTTGTGTCCCTTAAAATGACGTTGATCATATCCCAAATAATTAACCTCTAAATTTTCCTCAATAAAATCATAAGGAGTTAAATCAACAGAATCTGCGAAAATTATTTCAGACTTAAGTCGATTCATCGCATGGTAGTAGGCTTTGATGGTATCTACATTGCTAGCCAAAACCCAATAGTTGGGCTCTATGTCAAAAAAGTTAAACCAGTTATTGGGAGAAAACCTAACAATTTTATTTTCCTGTTGAAGTTTTACAATATCATCTTTGTGATCGTTCAGGCTGGGACCGTGAGCACAAACGACTGCCGTCTTTCCTTTCCCAGAATTAATAATGTCCTCTAGAAGAAGCTTCACCATCGAAAGTTTTCCTTATAATGATTTACTATCTGCTGGATTTCTTCGTCAAAAACTTTTGTTGGGTTCCAGCCAAGTTCTCTCAGTTTCTTGTCTTCTAGGGCGTAACGAACATCTTGTCCGAGTCTCTTATAAGAATAATCAACATATTTTTCCCAATTATCATCCGTCCCATAAAATGACTGGATAACCTTCCTGGCTGTTTCGGAGTTCGTTTGTTCAAATCCTCCGGCGATGTTATAAATATCATTTTTTACCCCACAATTTATGAGAGTTAAGACCGCTTCGGCCGTATCTTCCACATGTAACCAGTTTCTAATCGGTGTGCCGTTGTTATGAAGGCGGACTTTTTTATCCCTCATGAGATTTTTAATGATTAGGGGAATTAGTTTTTCTGAATGTTGATACATCCCGTAGTTGTTTGTTGGTCTGACTATTAAATAATCTAAACTATATGTTCTGGCCCAGGCAAATATTAGCATGTCCGAACAAGCCTTCGCAGCAGAATAAGGGTTGCTTGGTTTTAAAAGATCCTTTTCTGTGTGAACGCCTGAAGAAATGTCTCCGTAAACCTCATCTGTGCTTATGTGTAGAAAGATTGGTCTTTGGGTGCAATTAGATGGTTTATTCTTAAGAACATCTAAAAGGTTTTTTGTACCAGCAACGTTAGTATCAATAAAACTATCGCTGTTTATAATACTGTTACCAACATGAGATTCTGCCGCAAAATTAATAATGTAATCACAATCACAAATTTGTGTTATATCTTTGATATCTTGCTTTTCAAATTTGAAGTTCTTATAAGTATTGAATTCTTCTAAAAGACTTTCATTGGCTGCATATGTTATTTTGTCAACCCCATAAACATACCAGCCCAGCTTAAGGCACTTTCTAACAAAATGTGAACCTATAAAACCTAGGCAGCCGGTAACATAAACTATTTTCATTTTTGTATGCCACGCTCTATAAAGAAGTTGTCCAAAACCTCACCAATATAATCGAGCTTTTCGGTCGTTAGACCAATATACGTCCCTAGAAAAAATGTATTCTTAGTTATAATATCTGCGTTTGGGAACCTTGTGACCAAATCGCCATAGTCTTTTCCATATTTTTCTGCATATTCTTTATAAGCAGGGTGGTACAGACAATTTCCTGTGAAATAAGACCTTGTTTGTATTTTATTTTTTTCAAAATGACTTACTAAATCTTGTTTTACAAAAATATCATTATCTTTTACCGTTAACGCAAATCCAAACCAACACGGGTCTGCCTTTTCTGTAGCCTCGGGCAGCATAAAATAGTCTTCATACTTAGAGAATGATGTTTTCAGTTTTTTAAAGTTATTTCTTCGTGCTAAGTCCATTTCTGGTAGCTTCTCTAGTTGGTGGAGTCCCATGGCAGCCTGTAAGTCTAGAGGTTTCGTGTTAAACCCAATCTCGTCAAAGACATATCTGTGGTCATAAACTATCTTATTTTTACCGTCGGACAGCCATTCTCTGAATCTGTCTCCGCAAGCTGTACCAGATGTTACATCGCCAGGTTTTTTCTCATTACAGTAACAGGCACGTCCCCAGTCTCTAAGGCTGGCCAAGACTCTTCTGATCCTTGGTTCATCTGTTGCTGTAAACCCTCCCTCACCCATTGTCATGTGGTGAGCCGGGAAAAAAGAACAAGTGGAGACAAGCCCGAAAGAACCAAGTCTCTTTCCGTCATAGAACGATCCAAGAGCGTCACAACTATCTTCTAGAAATATCAAGTCATATTTTTCCACCAGACTCATCAGCCTTTCCATGTCTGGAGGATTCCCCAGAACATGGGCAAATGTGATTGCCCGGATTGATGGGTCAGCTTCAAGTGCTGATTCCACTTCGTCTAAGCTAAGATTCATACTTGGAAGTTCTACGTCTACAAAAACAGGCTCATACCCTGCCTGAATCATAGGGTTTATCGTGGTAGGAAAACAAACGACCGGTGTAATAAACTTTGAGCCAGCAGGCATAAAATATTTCTTCATGAACGTTTGCTTACTCTTGAAGATGTTTGCCATAAGAAGATTGGCAGAGCTTCCTGAATTTGTCAGAACTCCATGTTTTTTCCCAAGGTGTTTTGGGAATATTAATTCAAAATCTCTTGCTTTTTTGCCAAAGATTAGCCATTCGCTCAACAGTACCTCTATTGCCGAGGTATATTCATCAGAAGTGAAGTGTGGTCCAGAATAATTTACCCAGTCCTCGCCCCTTACCCACTTTTCTGTCTCTCTTTTCTCTGTAATGAAATCTTTTACAAGAGATAAAATTTGATTTACTTTTTCGGCTTGGTTCATTTGTTTTAAACCTCCTCTTTAGATGATAGCTTATGATTTTGTTTTTTTAAAGACTCAAACATATTTTTAATACCTCTTTCGGTCCCTATTAGTGGAAGTCCCAATCCCGCCAACCTGTGTCCGCTTCCACTATAAGATCGCCCCATTCCAGGTTTTATGGTCTCTATTTTGTTTCTCAAATTAGTAAAGAAATCAATATAGGAAGCGATATCAGAAAGAGTAGAAATCTTTTCGTACTGGTAGCTTAAATTGATATCCCTCGGAAGGTCGCTCAACCTATCTATATTCCTAATATAATAATCCACCACTATTAGCAAGTCTTTAATATAGAAAAAATCCATGTATTTGTTCTGGTGGATTACTATTTTTTTGCCCTCTAATTTGCTTCTTATTGCTGAAGATACCATCCTGTCTTTTTGTTCGCCCTCTCCGAAGCAGTTAAATATTCTTAAATTAATCCATGGCTTGGACATATTGAGGATTCTTTGAGAAATTATGTACTTAGATAGACCATAAAAATCTTCTGGTATTGTGTTTCCTAGGTTTCTCTCTTTTGCTAAAAATATGTCTGTCTGACGATTATACTCTGCGCCGCTTGCAAAGTTGATAAACAGTTTAACATCTTTAGTACAACTATTAAGATTTTCAAATATCTTAAGATTGTTGTAGAAATCTTCCGCCGTATCTTCTCTCGTCCGGCGGCCGCCAGTTATTGCGGTATGCAATAAAACATCTATTTGATTTTCAGAAAAGAATTTCTTTACATCATTTTCATCAAGCAGGTTTATTTCTTCTCTTGTAAGAGAGTAGATAGTATGACCTGCATCTGTAAAATACTCTCTTAGATTACTGCCGATAAAACCGTTGGCTCCTGTAATAGCGATTTTCATTTAAATTTGTCCCACCAGTCTTTTCATCCCCAATAATGTTTCGTCTATTTCTGTTTGGGTTGTTATAATGTCTTTGCCAGATAGTTCTTTAAACAAATCACGCACAATGGGACAGTTTTTTGCGATTCCCCCAGATAGTAATAGGGATTCTCCCTCAAACACTTCAATGTGTTTTTTGTATTGATAAACGTATGCCTTAATGAGAGACGCCTCAAGATTATTTCGGGTTAGGTTGTTCTCAAGAAGATTGTAGATAGATCCAGCAGAAGAGCCAAAAACATTGAAATCAAAACCAATCGTGGATTCTAGAATTTCATCTATACTATAGTTGTTTATTCGTTGCCAAAAATCTTCTTTATAACCGATCTTCTTGAAAAAGTCTATATAACAATCAATTGCTCGACCCGAGGGAATATGAGTTATTGTATTGAGAATACCTCCATTGAAAAATCTTCTGTTATCTGTTTTAAGGTTGATTTGTTTTGCAATAACGGAAACCTGAGAGCCTGTGCCAAGATTTACCGAGATTTGTCCTTCTGATAGTTCTGCACCGTATAAAGCGCACTGCATATCCCCTACCGGTGAATAGATCGGAATTTCTTTGTTATTTTTAATATAGGACCCCACTATTTGTATTTCTGAAATTGTTTTATTAAAGGCGGGAGATTCGTGTAAAATTTCCATTATGTCAGTGTCTGGTTGTCCAGATATAATATCATGTGTACCGAACCCACAAATCATTGTATTGTGTGTCTTGTCCATAAACGACCCAAGACTATTAATCACAGCCTCTGGTAAGGTCAATATTTTGTATTTTTTCACTCCCAGTTTTTTCGCCACTTTATTTATGTTGAAAACAGGTATCCCTTTTCTGGGTGTGATCCCCGTTTTACTTTTAATATTAGGATTTAAAAATACGTCGCCAGATTCATCTTTCCAACTAATATAGTCGGTCAATAATTTGTTGTCGGAAGATAGACAAAAACCATGCATCTGGCTGCACATAAGAACAGCATCGAATAAGTGATTCTTGAATACTTCTTCTGTTATAATTGAAACCTCGTTTACTGAAATTTCGTGCCTAGGATATTGATATATGTTTTTTGGGCATTCAAACTTTTGAAAGTTATCAAGTTCGTCTTTTTCTTTGTTATAGGTGCAAGATTTAATATGTGTTGCACCATAATCTATAAATAGATACCTCATTCAAAGAAGAACCTCAAGCTTGCGATAACTTTATCTTTGAATTTTTCATCTAATATCGATTCCTTAAACACGATTTTCCCAGAAGAAGGACAAGTAACAATTCTTATGGTGTCTCCTAATACTTTTCTGTCTTTTTTTATAAGCGAAAAAATCTCTTCATAATCTAGATCTATATTTTTCAAATTTCCCACTAAGTCGGATACTAATTTTTTGATCTCTTGGTTGGGACTATCCGAAATCTCGTCGGCAACCACCATCCCGATGGCAATAGCCTGTCCATGAGGAATAGCGTACCTTGTAGCTACCTCCAGGGCGTGGCCAACAGTATGTCCATAGTTTAAGGCTGTGCGATTTCCAAGCTCAAACTCATCTTCTTCTATTACGGCTTTTTTAATCTTTAGGGCTTCTCTTATAAGTTTCTCTGCTTTTTGGTCTATTAAGACGCCCTCTTTAACACATTTCTTATAAGTCTCTAAGAAAGATAGCCCGGCCATATTAAAAAGTTTCAATGCTTCGCCGAGACCAGATTTTATATCCTGCTCTTTTAAGGTGCTTAAAAAATATGGCGCTAGGTAAATTGCGGTAGGAGAAGAAAACAAAGCCAATTGATTTTTTGCGTTCTCAAAATTTATTCCTGTTTTTCCTCCTATACAACTATCACACATTGACAAAAGAGTGGTCGGGAAAAATACCCACCTAATACCACGTTTATATACGGCTGCCGAAAAAGCGGCTACATCCTGAGTTATTCCTCCGCCGACCACAATGAGTTTCGATTTCTTGGTGAATTTTTTACCCACTAGAAACCTAATAAAATTTAAGACAGTCTCAATGTTTTTTTCTTCTTCTACGGCATCAATATAATAAACACAATCATCAGGGATAAAATTATTTTCTCTGTAGAATATATCATAGACGTTTCTGTCTATCAGAAAAATGTCCCCTGGCTCATAGACTAGCCTAACATCACTTGGGGACGACCCAAGCCAAGCTCTATAACTTTTAGGAACCGACGAAATGACGAGACCATCTTCTTCGCCATCTACTATTTCATATTTTTTATTGTTGATATAAAAGGAAGTCACCCCTCAAACCCCCCAACAGAATATCCTCCATCTACCACTATATTTTGACCTGTAATGTATGAATTTTGTTCCGAACACAAAAAATATGCCACATTTGCTATATCTTGTGGAGTTGCCAGTTTTCCAAGAGGAATCTTCTGTTCCCAAGACTTTATTTTTTCTCTACTGTTATTTTTGGTTGTCATTTTGGTCATCACGAATCCAGGGGATAGCGAATTCACTTTGATATTGTCTTTGGCAAGTTCCAGTGCAAGTGTTTTAATCATACCATTTGCAGCATGTTTAGAGGTGGCATACATAAGTCTGTTTTTTCTACTGAAGCTTCCATAAAGAGAAGAAATATTTAGAATATAACCGCCGCCTGCTTCTCTCATGTGTGGTGATACCTGTTTTATGATATCGAAAAACCCCATAAAGTTTATTTTAAGAACATCATTGAAATCTTTCTCGGTAATATCTTCAAATGGTTTTATAGGGTTTATTCCAGCGCAGTTTATCAATATTTGGACTTTTTTATTTTCTTCCAAATCTGGTGGGTTTTTTAGATCAACATCTGCACTGGTTGGCTTGATAACTTTATGGCCCATTGATTCAAATTTGGATGCTATAGCTTTCCCAATTCCTCCCGATGCTCCAAGAATTAGAACACCCTTCATCACAAGCCTCTTTTAAGAAATCTTTCTTGAACCTTTTTGTTTTGATAATAATCGCTGTCAATATCGCTCGCAAGAAGGGGGTCGTCCTTTTTTATATTGGATTTTATTTTAAATCCTTCCATGAATTCTCTAGATGATAGCTGTCCTTTTTGTAAGGGAACAGCAAGATAAACGTCTTCTATTCTAAGTTCTGTGCCTGGCTCAACATTTTCTTTTAAGTATATTCCTCTTACAAGCTTGTCGAGATACTCGACCTCTCTTTTTTCAACGACTCTCCTCTTATTTTCAGAGCCGCCGCACATTTCTTTTGCTTTATGAAAAGCTCTAAAATATTCATCAATTTGGTGAGGCAAAGAGCAATATTTAGAAACAGATCTTTCATCACCATCTGGGTATGGAATATCAACATGTCTTTCCCACATCCTGGCTCCTTTTGCATAGGAAATTAACATAGAGGAATACCAATCATGATATTCGTGAGTAGAGTGACCAATAACAAGTTCAGGATATCTCTTGATAAGGAAGTCAATCTCATTCATTTCTAATTCACAGTCTTCTGACGGATAGTTTGAGACGCAGTGATTTATTGCTAGCGGAACATTTCTACTGGTAAAAAATTTGACCATGTCATCAATGCTTTTTAATGAAGCACCACCCGTTGAAACAATAACCGGCTTACCTGCTTTTGCTAGTTTCTGTAGTAAAAACCAATCATTGATATCTGAACTTGCAACCTTCAATATTTCACAGCCTATTTCCACTGCCCAATCTACGGAAGTTTCATCAAACGCTGTGGCCATCGGGATACACCCAAACTTTTTAATCCTTTTTACCATCTTCGCATGTTGTGTTTTGGTCATCTTGGTTGCCAGCGTTTTGCTAGTGTAACGTATATCTTTTCTATTTTGGAAATCTTTGTGAACAAAATTATCAACGTCTCTTATTTGGAGCTTAATTGCTGCCTTGACATTATTCTGTCTAACAACTTTCCCAAACTCTTCAATAAGATTAAAGCCTCTCTGCATATTTCCCCAATGGTTGTTGGCTATTTCTAATACAAAAAGGTCTTCAAAAATCTTTTTATTCTTACTCATCATATGTCCTAATGTCGGTAAGTTTGCCTGGCTCAAACGTTCCGTCTTCTCTTAATTTTGCCATTACTTTTGGCTCGTGTTTTTCCCTTGGGTCCGTAAAGACCTCACATATGCAAGGTCCCTCATTATAATCCATAACCCTATCTAATGTAAAGTTTATATCCTCATTAGTTTTTATTTGATAGTATTTTATCCCGTAAGCAGATGCTATTTTTTTCATATCGGGAAAAGAAACACCGCTCTTTTTATCAATAGCCACATGGCGTCCGTCGAAGAAAGAATCTTGAGTCAAGCGAATACTTAAATAACCATCATTGTTTATTATAAATATTTTCATAGGAAGTTGATGATGTACTACTGTTTGTAGCTCTTGAATATTCATCTGTATACTTCCATCGCCCTCTATACAAACAACCGGTTTTTTATTGATAGCGAAAGATGCACCCATTGCTGCTGGAAGGCCATACCCCATAGAGGCGCAGCCAACATTTGTAAACAACCTTTGATTTCCTTTTAGCTTTGCTGTCTTAAGAGTAACAACATGGGCGGTACCATCGGAAGTTATTATAGGCGTATCCTCAGATATTTTACTGCAAAGGGATTCTATAAAACAGTATGTACTAGTATAATCAGTCTTCGTTCTATGTTTTTCGAGAACTAACCTTTCTGAACTGCGGATTTGTTTACACTCCTGTAACCATGAATTTATATTTTTTTCGTCGGTTAATCTCTTGTTGCCCATAGAAGATAAGAATTCTCCAGCATCGGAAACTATTTTTTTATCAGCTATAACATTATATTTATTCATCTCATTTTTATCAATATCAACAAGAACCTTGTATGCACATTCTGCAAAAGAGTCGTATTTATATCCTGTCATTTTTATATTAAGTCTTGATCCGATAGAAACAAGCAAATCAGAATTCTGTATAATTGTATTTGAAGACGGTTGTCCCAGCACTCCAAACCTTCCCATATAATATTCATAATCATCATTAACTACATCCACACCCGAGTGTGGACCTGTCATAACTGGTATATTGTTTAGGGACAAAAAATCTCTTAGACTGTGTACTGCGTTGCTTCTTTGTATTCCTGACCCTACCACCACTAAGGGCTTCTTTGACAAACGAAGTTTTTGTTTTATAAAATTAATATCAGACTGCGAAGGGGCTGGTCTTTCTGGCGGTTGAAAAAATCCCTCCAGTGAGTTTTCGTCCACCGAAGACCCCTGAATATCTAAAGGAATATCTATCCAAACTGGACCTGGGCGTCCGGAGGTTGCCTCTCTATAGGCCTTCTCTAAATGATATCTTATTTCGTTTTTATCCTTAATGATCACAGCATATTTTGTGACAGATTTTACCACAGAAACTATATCAAATTCTTGATCTCCTATTTGGCGGCAACCGGTTCCGGCAGATAGTTGACTCATTGGAACTTGTCCAGAAATATAAATAACAGGAACTGAATCAAGCCAGCTTCCTAAGATCCCTGTTAGCGTGTTTGTACCACCGGGTCCAGTAGTGACTATTACTGCTGAAATCCCTCCCATCCTGGCGTCGCCCTCGGCTGCCATGGCGGCCGCTTGTTCGTGATGAGTGCAAACAAAATTAATGCCAGACTTTCCTATAGAATCTATCAGGTGCATACTACCACCGCCAGAAACAGTGAAGATGTTTTTAACTTGACTTTTTTTTAGAAACTTAATAACATAGTCGGAAACTTTTATCATCCTTGCCACTTAGTTCCCCAATAGTCTTGAATCATTATATCATAATCAAAATTTTGTTTTTCATTATGAACCTTCCAAGTACACTGATTGTTGTGAAGTTGGTAGAAGTAGCCTATAACTTTTGGGTAGGGAAATATAAAGATGTTATTGTCCGCAAGGTTACAAAACATATCATAGTCTTCAGCGCCCCGAAGCTCTTTCTTGTTGTTAATATGTGCCAAAGGCTTTAAATATTTGTAGAGATCTCTGTGGTATATAACTGCTGGTGTGTTAACTGGTGATCTCTGCATGCACAGATTTTTGAATTCTTTTATATTCCCATATTCATAAATCTGGTCTGCTTGTTTGAAATTATCTAACATTATTGAGATACCAGATTGAAAACATTTAATCGTATCTCTTCTAGGTGATATAATCTTTGATATTGTGGATAGATAATCTGTAGATATATAATCATCTGAAGCTATGAAAGTTATGTATTCGCCAGTTGTATTGTTGAATGCGTGATCAAATGCTTCACGATATGAATTTTCATAAAGATTTGGTATATCAATTACCTTTAATCTTTCAGGATATTTTTCTTGGAATTTATCTAAGATTTCCTTTGTAGCATCTGTACTCTCATTATTATATGCAACAACCTCATATTCATGGTAGTCTTGGTTTAATATAGACTTTAAACATCTTTCCAAGTGTTCTTCCGAATTATAACAGGGTACTACAACTGTTATCTGTACATTGTTGTTCATACCCAGTCCTTCACGTTCATATTTTTATCATCTATAAATAAATCATAGTATGGTTTGCCAAACTTTATATCATGAAATCTTATTCCCCACTCCGAGAATTGCTTCCTAGTCAAATCTGACCAATCAAGTCCGGTCGTTGTTCCTCTTGCTGTCCAATAAACGATAGTGTGTCCGTCGTCATATAAAGAATTTGCTTTTTTTATGTTCTCATAGATCGGTTCAGCCTTTGTGTAATCTCTAAGCTGTCCATCAACCTCATAAGGGTGGTAACAAATAGTTTCGTCTATATCAATATAAATTATCATAGTTTTTCCATTACCATGGCCCGATTAATATAAGTGTGATTTTTCTGTATGTTGTCTATGTTTTTAATTTTGTGTTTAAGTATTTCTTCCTTGGGTAAGGATAAAAATTTCATAACGTTCTCAACTATTTCTATTGGATCGTTTGAGGTATAAACATCCGGAAAAGTGTCCTTCAGTTGTTTAATATCATCGCTTATCAATGCTCCACAAAGCCCCAAAGACTTAAAAGTTCTCTCGTTTGTGTCGAGGCCTAGTTCTCTCTGATAAGCATCATGAATATTTAGAGACAATACGCTAGTTGATAATATCTTTTCTTCTTGTTCGTGAGATAAATTTTGGTTTATAAAAAATCCACATTTAAGCCCAGTTCTTTCTGAGGCGTCTTTAAACGCCGTGAAGTGTTTTAGCATTATTTGTTGCTTTTCATTAAAGCCATTGTCTGCTAAACCACCTATAAAACAGATGTCAAAAAAATATTTATCGTCTATGTTATTTTTATAGTTTATATTATCAAATGCTAGTTTGATTGTTGCTGGGTTGTTCCAGCCGTTATGAAAGTCTGTCACATCACCGTAAGTCCATTGATATACGTTTTCTAGAGTATTAATCTTTTCCCTAACGGCGGGGGGGCAAAGTGATTGAAAGTTGGGATGCCTTCCCCATGGGTCGGGAAATTTTGTTGGTTGAACATATAAGTAAACCCTTTTGGCCTTTTCTAATATTTTTAAGTTATCCGTGGAAACAGTCCCGTCGGTCGTCATGATATGATAGTTATCGTCTTCTATTTCTTCCAAATTATCAAAGTATTTAACCTTATATCCAAGCCACTCCCAAGCCGAAGCATAACCCCTGTAAATCCAGTAACCGGCACCATATTGTGGTGGGTGGTTTTTTATATACATTTTTTTCATGCTAGGTTTTTTCGATTGTATCCAAAAGATTAGACAATCTCTTTGTCGATTCATGTTCTTTCATAAATCTATCATATCCGCATTCGGAGATTTTTTTAATATGGTTCTCAAATTTTAAAATAGCCTTACATTTTTCTAACATTTCATGATCACTTTTGAAGGTGATTATTTCTTTATCTATTTCAAAATATTCTTCTATTCCTTCGTGATATTCGGTTAACAGTAGTGTTCTTGCGGCCGGAATTTCAAACATCCGTGCTTTCATTTGAGTTTTTGGAGGATTGGAATTTGTATTCATACTAAAATTCAAACCTATTTTTGATTTTGCGTGAAAACCTAACATGTCTTCATGAGACAATCCGGAAAGAAATTTAACCTCCATGCCGTTGTTTTTAAAAAGATCTTCCATCAAAACCCTTTGAGAGTTGCCACCGCCAACAAAAGAAATGTTATGCTCTTTGTATACTCTGCCAGGATACAAATCTATATTGGCGTGCCACATTCCTAATACAATATTATCATACCCCTCTTGTTTAAACTTCTGTAAATAATCTTTTTCTGGAGTTGAGCAAACTGTAAAAACCTTACACGCATTTTTTGAAAATGATTCAAATCTCCATGTGTCGTCGCAAAACCAGTTAAATGTCTTTGTTCGTCCGGAATGTGTCTCTTTTAATATCTGTTCCCATGGTTCATAGGGAGTTAGGGTTTCGTCTCCCGTCATACAGCAAAAAATTAGATCAGGCTTAAAAGATTCTAAAACTTTTGAAAAATCTTTCTCGTGCGGATCTACGGTGTCGTAAAAATACACCTCATGTCCGAGTTTTTGTAATGGCAAATAAACATTCCAATAACCACCATCAATTCGAGGTCCAGAAGGTCGTGGATATGTCTTATTAATAACTAAAACTATCTTCATGATAATACTCTTATAATAGTATCGACTATTTCAGTTTTCTTTTCTCTCATTTTATCAGCAAGAGCGGGACCCTTAAGGCGAAACCAGTCCTCACTAGTGGCCCCGACATTTTTATTTGTGACTATTTTCATACCAGCAATTCTAGCCTCTACAATAACCCTGCATAGTGTTTCTAAAGTTTTTGGTAAAAATATGAAAGTAGAATTATCCGTTAATCTACTTAAAAATTCCTTGTATGGAAGATTTCCAACTAAATCATAAGGTATTTTATTTGCCGAACAATATGCTAATACTTCTGACGTGTTTTTTATTGGATTTGTAGAACTCCAAATTGAGTACTTTTCGGCTTTGTCTTTTTTTTCTAAATCTGTAAGAAAGTCTATAATTTCGTCACTCCACAAATTGCCGCCAAGATTATGTATATTGTTTATTTCCAGATTACGAAATACTACCTCTTTATGAAGCTTGCTTTGACATAGAACTCCAGAGGCTTTCCTATAGAAGTCTCTATTAATAACTTGATTTTTGGGGGCCACATAATTTTGAAATCCGGAAGGGTCCCTCGTGAGAAGATATTTATGATCATGCTCATAAATCAGATAAGACGTTCTTTCCGAGAATTTCTTTTTACACTCTTCCGATAGTCCTATAAAATTTCCTATTATGAACTTTGATTCCTTATTTTCTTCTATAAAATCCCTAGTGATCTGGGTGGTCCTCTTTTTTTCTACCGAGAATCCTCTTTTTAGGAGAAGATCAATAGCCTCTTCATTATTAAGTTCTCCCCCTCCCTGTATATCTTCGGCGAATACATCGGCGACAAAATATATCCTATTAGTCATAAACTTCTAAATTTTTGTTTATCTGTTCCAGCCAATCTTCTAGTTCTAACTGTTCCTCTGGGGCTACCTCCGTGATTGAGTCATCGTATTTTTTGTAGATAATATCTTCGTGAAATTCTTTTCTAAGATACTCCTGTAATTGTAATGCAGTTTTCTTGCTAAAAGAGTATGATTCTACTGCCTTCCTTAAATTTTTCTTAAAAGATTTCTCATCAGAGTATGCCCATTTTGCATCTTTGTCAATTACGTTCTCCCAAACTGCATCTTCTTGGACTTCTTTTATGGTAAATTTTGTTTTCATAAACATAGGCTGTATTTTAACCCTTTTTGATTTTTTATTAGTGACCGGCATATAGAGAAAATCAACATGTCCTGACCAGGCGGGGGCTATTACGGGAAGTCCACTATATGCTGCCTCAAATAACGGTAATCCAAACCCTTCTCCTCGGGTAGTTGTGACATATGTCTTTATTTTTTCATTCCTATACAAAGAGTGAAGCTCTTTTTCAGATAAGTTTCCATGTAAGAAATATATTTTACATTTTCTGTTTTCAATCGGTTTTAACATATTTTCGAGGCTCTTGGCCAGAAATTCTCTATCCATATATGAATTGTTTATTTTATTAGCCTTAACCACAAGCCCTACATTCTCATCATCTTTAAATTCTTCCGCAAACCATATTATGGTTTCATGTAAAGCTTTCCGTGGCCCAGCCTGGGCAACTGTTAAAAAATTGAATTCAGTATCGAGTTTTATATCAAGTTCTGTATCATCTTCTAGCAAATGTTCTTTAACTGGATATCCAATTATGTCCATTGGTGCTGTACAAGAATACTCTCCCAAATCCTGACTAGTTGCTTCGTCATGCTCCTTATAAGTATGTTTTTTAAACGCATCGTGTGAATGTTTGGAAATTACAATTACTTTGTTCATAACATTGCAATGCTTTACCCAAAGGCCGCTGGCTTTATCCGTTTCTATCCCTGCCGTTATTCCTATATTTTTCTTTGCAAGTGGTTGCCATTCATTAGGTATCATTACTTGTACAGAGATATCATAATCGCCGCTATACATCTGCTGTTTTTGTACACAGTGCATCATAGCTTCTTGTTCTTTTGGGTCGTGCGTATTACTATATGACCAGCTTGTTTGTCCCCAGCCGGTTGGTCTCACAAACACATCATATTTTTCCGGATATTTAGCCAAAGAACGAAAAACACATCGGACATGCTCCCCATATCCGCTGCGACTGAACAAAGGTCCAACCAAGAGTACTCTTCTCATAGTTCTATACACTCCCACCTGTTGTCATGGTTTCTTCTGTTCTCCCAAGATCCATATTTTTCATATACACCCAACATAACTTCAACCCATTTTTTCTGAAAACTGAGGAAACTATAATTTTCTTGAACGTGTTTCGTGCCAAGAGCGCCTAACTTTTCTCTGTCTTCTTTGCTCATTTTATACATTTTAAATATTGCATCAACAACGTCTTCACCATTTACTCGATCTTCGTATATCCACGGAACACTAAGTGAACCAATAATTGCCTTTGAGGCCGGCTCTAGTCCTATTCCAAAAGTATTTTTTCCATCAGTAATTTGTTCTTGAAGTCCTCCAGTTAAAGTTGCGATTAATGGAGTTCCACAAGCCAAAGATTCCATAGCTGATAATCCAAAACCTTCTGCGTCTGATACACATATAGTACAGTCAACTATATTATAAAGTGTGTTCATTTGTTTTGGTGGGAGCTTCTCTTTTGAAAACATAACCTGTCCGTCTCTCAACCCAAGCTCGTTGGCAATAAATTCTAAAGGCTGCCCATTAGGATCATTAATATCTGTATGCATCAGTAGACAACACTTATCTCTAGCATCTTTGCCTATTTTATCGAGGAAATCTTTATACCAAAATATAAGACTCCCGCTTTGTTTTCTTCTTGCGTTTCTGCTATTAAAGAAGAGAATAAATTTATCCTCTAATCCTTGAGATCTTCTTGCATTTTTCAGAAATGCTATTTCAGAAGGGGAACTAAGTTTCCGAAAAACTTTTGGATCAACCGCATGAGGAAGATAAATTTCTTCAACTTCCGGAGATACCGTCTTAACAATATCACTTGTAACTTTTGAAATCGTCACGATTAGATCATTTGAATTATAAAATCTGTTATTATAAGTTGGATATGGGTAATTGTCCCATACATGATAATAGACCATGGGAACATTTTCTCTTATTTCATCCTCCATTTGCCACAGCCATTCGTAAAACCTTGGATCTGTCATAAAATAAACAATATCTGGCTTCCACGCCATGAGATGGCCACGAAGCTGTTCCGGGTTTGAATATCCATCCACAGGGGCTATGATCCAGTCATCTCCCCATTGTTCTGTTTTTGAAAGATTGTAAGATGGATGTTTAATAGCACCTCCCAAAGACAATATTTGAAATTTCCCAGTTTCTAACAGCGCCTCTATCATATATTTTGTTTGTGTTCCTACCCCCGAAGGCAATAATGGGTGGTCACTGATTGTTAGAAGTTTTATTTTTTTCTCTGCCAAAGTTTATCCTCCTACGAACAATGTTCCGTCTGGTAAAATTCACAAGTTCCAAATCGGTCTTTACAACTTGTACAAGCAGCACGGTTTTTAACGTAATTCTGTTTGGTAATATTATGCAGTGCTTTTGTCAAGGCGTTAAGGGCATCTGTTGTTCTTTTTTTAGCGGCCGTCACCCGCACGAACTCTGCCTTCTTTCCAGCCTTGGCTGTTCGCTTCAATAAAACGAAGTGACAATCCACATCCTTGGGGTCTACATCATACTTCCGAGCCCAGAAGTGCTTGTAGTAAACCAGTTGATATGCGAGGATGGTGTCGCTCTTCTTTTCACGCTTCCATCCCCATGAGCAGGTCTTCCAGTCAATCAGGTGAACCTTTTTATCCTTCCTAGACATGACCACGAGGTCAATAAAGCCTTTGAAGTTTTTTTCTGCTTCCGTGAATTCTGTGATGGGCTCGTAGAGTTGTTCCTCTGCTTTGAGCACCTCCCAGTCTTCACCCAGCTTGCCGAACTTCTCGGTCAGGCAACGGTAAAGGTCGGGGACGATTTCCAAGCCACTTACAAGCCACTCTTTGAGTTTGAAATCACGTTTAGCTCTTTGCTGCTCACTCTCGGGCAGAGCGTTAAGTTCTTTCAAAAACTGCTCTTTAACTAGCGCATCAATCGCACCAGACTCCCTGTACTTTTCGGGGGAAGTCAAAGTAAGTTCACAAACCGTATGAAGGGCTTTACCGAAGGCTGTAAAAATGTTGCCTTGGAACTGAGTTACTTTATCAATGTAGGTAAGTTTGTGGTAGTGAGGGCAAATATGCCAGTTCTTCCACTCCGAGTAGGAAATATGCTTGCCTGCCAACTGTAACCTGCTTTCTTAGTGATCGTTATAATAATGAAGCTCGTTGATTTTATCATAGAGCATCGGGCTAATTTTTTCTAGGGTGTCCTGTTTCCCTAAATAGTAGGCTTCGAAGCCAGTCGCAAAATATTCTCGGAGAGATACAGCGGCATAAGGGCGGATAAATAGACCGGTAGTTACCATTCTGAGCATGTTTCGTCCGACTCGTTTATAGAGAAAAACATCAAACTTCTCATCAAACTTTAAGTTATCAAAATCATATTCGTCAACCCAGTATCCTTCGCTTTGAAGTTCAAACTTAAGTTCGTGGCGTTTCCGTTCAAACTCGTGAATTAAGGACTGATCGCTATAAATCAATTCTGGAAACAATGTTTCCATGTGGTGTGCAAATTCATGTACGAGATCATCCATTATGTCTTTTGTATTATCCTGGCGGTTTGTAATATGAAAAGTGCCGGATCGGTACACAGCATTAACATCTCTATCGTCGAATTCTTGAGTATGTCCGATCTTTACTCCCTTTAAACCATTGAAATAATGAGATGGAAAGTTATTTTCAAGAGCTTTAAAAATAGCAGCTAAATTAATTGATTCAGGGGTGGGTTCAAGTTCTTGTATTTCTATATTCCCAAATTTAAAATGTCGAGTTGTATTCCGAACTTTTTCTGTGATATATTGTCTCATAGGATTTCAGCCGCCAAGGTGGCTAGTTTTGACCTCTCTCCCTTATAAAAGGTAACATGTCCAGAAATATTGTATTCCTTGAACTTTTCTACAGCATGAGTTAGTCCGTTGGACACAGCATCAACGTAAGAATTATCAATTTGTTGAATGTCGCCGGTTAGCACTAGTTTGGTTCCGTGTCCTACTCTGGTTATTATAGTCTTTAATTCGTGGGCTGTTAAGTTCTGGGCTTCGTCTACTATCATAAAAGCATTTGAAATAGAGCGACCACGAATATATGTCATGGCCTCAATTTCTATTACACCTTGTTCCATTTGCATATGCAAAGCCGTCTTATCCCCAAACAAGAATTCTAAATTATCCCTGATTGGGGCTATCCATGGCATCATTTTTTCTTCTATAGTTCCTGGCAAAAATCCGATATCTCTTCCCATAGGCTGTACAGGGCGTGTAATAATCAATTTATCATATCCTCCCTGAGATTTGGAATTGTGGAGCACTTGTTCTAGTCCGCAGGCGGCCGCTATTAATGTTTTACCAGTTCCTGCCTGCCCTGTCAAGGAAATTATTTGAATATTAGGATCAAATAAAAGGTCCATGGCATATTTTTGTTCTTTATTGTTGGCAGAAAGTCCCCAAATATCATTATAAGTATATACTTTCTTTAAGGGAGTATTATGATCTTTAAAGCGGCAAATGGCTGATTTCTTCTCGTCACTTTCCGATTTTAAAACAAGATATTGATTAGGGTAGAGTTTCTTTTTTTGTTCCGGAAGAAGCACGTCGATATCACTATAAAAGTCTTCCACAGTTTCATCAGCCACCATAATTTCATCAGCCCCATCAAACATCTTATCAACGGATGCGACAGCTTGTTGAGGTTGGTAGTCAAAAGTTGGTATACCAAAAGAATCACATTTGACCCTCATGTTTAAATCACGAGAAACGACTACTATGTCATGACCTTCCATTTTTAATCTTATTGCAACTGCAATAATTTTGTTATCAGAGTCATTGACGTCCATTCCAGCCGGCATATACCGAGGATCATATTGTGCTACAAATAATCTTCCTCTGCCTCTCCCAAGCGGCACGCCGACCATTAGGCTGCCCTTTACCCTCAATTGATCTAAGGCTCTATTGGTTCCCCTCGCATTTAATCCTGCCATATCTTGCCTATGCTTGTGTCTGTCTATTTCGTCTAAAACAATACTTGGAACAGCGATATTATTTTTTCCAAATGAAAACAGCGATTTAACTTCTGTTAAATATACATTAGTATCTAAGATTAGTGTTTTTGTCATTTTTGTCATAATGGTCCTTATATAGAGATTTAATATTATAAATAGATTCTAGACAAAGAAAAAAGCCGCCCGAAGGCGGCTGGTGGAGGTAGGGAGAATCGAACTCCCGTCTTGTCTAGTTCCACAGAAAGGTCACTCACAAGGTTAGAACTGTTTTTTTTCGTCGGACAGACCACTTGACTAGATTGTTTTATTTTGGCCAAAACAATCAAAAGCACTTAAGGGACACAATACGGCTTTCTGTTTATTGGCTGCCGTCGCCTCAAGAGGGGTCAGGTTTTTAAGCCGCCATCTCCATGTTAAAATCGTCGTTTGCGATTAAAAGTTTAAGCGTTTTTAGTGAGCCACGCTTCCCTCACCCTTGCACCTATTCTACTTTCCCATCAATCGATACCGGTTACCCCCATTTATAATCAGACTATAACATATGACGTAGTACTTGTCAACTTATTTACTCTTATATATATGCTAGCATGCTAGCAGAGTTTTAAAAGCTGACAATAGTAGTATAATAGTAATTAAAAAAGTGTTAAATTAAATTTAACTTATAGCTGCGGTATCAACTTCTTCGCCTTCGGCACCGGCTTCCTCTTCTTCTTGTCCAATTTCCGATCCCATTTCTTCAGCTTCGTCGGAGGCCTTTTCCTCTTCGTATTCAGGGGTAGTGACATCTGGGAGTGTTTCTGCTAACTCGTCTTCAAATTTATCGAAGTAAAGCATTACGTTGGTTAGCAAATAATCATAAAACATCTTCTGGTCTTCTTCGTCTGCTAGCATATCGTAGGCATCTACAATTTGTTTTTCTACTCTTTTGAAGCTATCTTGGGCAAAATTTCTTCCTGTTTCGTTTTGACCTTCCAAATCAGCCCCAAAGGCAGGCTCACCCTCTTCTGCTTCAATATCAATAAATTCCCCCTCTACACTTTCTCCCTCTTCGTCTTCAGGGTCAAGGTCAACAGTCATTTTCTCTAATAGTGCTGCTCTGTCTATTTCATAAACAATAGCTTCGTTCTTCTCAAGGTCGCCTGCGACTTCAATAGGGTTTAAGGAATTTTTTACAGCGTGAATTATGTGGTTTCTAAATGATTCTCGTTGCTCCGGAGAAGTTGTGAGCATTTTATAATCATCTTCAATCGTTGGGATTACATTTTTCAGCAGATCTGCCAGCACATTAATTCCTGTAAATTCACTAGCTTCCTCTGTGCCTGTTTCCGCTTCCAATAATTTTCGAATATGTTTTCTTAGAACATTTTCGCCCAGCCGCTGTTTTTCGAAATTAATTTTTATCCTTTTTCGGACATGCTCACGAAGAATGGTTTCAGCAATCATCTTCTCTCTATTGATGGTTTTCATGGTATTCTAATTATCTCCGGCGTTGACGTTTTGCTCTTTTGATCCGAGGTTTTTTTTGAGTTCTTTTTTTCCATGGATTAAAGTCATTAGTTTTTCCGTTACCAAATGCTCCAAGCGAACCCTCTACACCACCGCCTGCCATGGCTGACATTTCTTCTAAAGTAGAATCAATAAGATGGTCTAACTTTTCGTTTGTGCCGGCCACAATATTATAAGCAACCTCTTTTTCTTCGGCATTTAAGTGCCGAGGAAGGTTTGCCTTAAACTCGTTTTTCCCTTCCTCGCCTTGCACTAAGAGATTTCTCATTTGCGTTCCGCTCACGCCGCCGGCAAAAAGAGGGGTTATAACTGGTTCAACGGTCACGCCAGGATTATGTCTCTCAGCATAAGATTGGGCTCTATCAAATCTCGTGTCGTCAACATCTTTTTCACTCTTCCCCAAAAGAGCAACATCTCCCTCTTTAAACACAGAGTTATCTGCTATAAGTTCATATACATCTCCAACTGGTGAGGGGGTTGTTCCTGCCATAACTTTAACTTTTGGCAAATCTTTGGTATAAAGCTCCCACATCTTAATTGCCATACCTACAGTTACAGGGGGTCTCGCTTTGGTGGAAACAATTACATAAACTTCCTCAATATCACTTTTATTCGAAAAATATTTAGCTAGCTGAAAATGCCCGGCATGAGGTGGCTTAAAGCCCCCCGGTATTAAAGCAATTCTTTTGCCATTTTTATTTGAAATAGCCGTTCCCTTTGTGGACAGACCTTCAGTGGCCAAATGCTTGTCTCCAGTGCCATACCTGAACATGCCTAAGATTTGGTTCAGAGGAGCAAAATTTCCAGCAAATTTATAAGTATGTCCGTCGTAATCAAATACTAAAGCCTCAACAGGGGTTGTTATCATAGACATATCTTTGATTTTATTTAACTGTTTTTGCATTATTTCAACAGCTTGAGGATTCTCGGTCCCCATCGCTGTGATTTGGTTAACCTTAGCAGACAATACCTTTCTCAATCTTTCTACTTCGGCTCCAGTATCAACAATAAATCTACTTTCTAATCCTTTGAGAATCTCAACTGTAAAATCATGAACTGCAAGCTCAATAGGTGAAATAGCATCTTTTAATATCATTTTTTTTGATGCGATTATTGATTGTAAATCATCTAGATCTTCTTTGGGCAGCGTTTTCTTAATCTTCTTTAATCCAATATTACCCTCCATCTCAAGAAGGTATCTTACAATTTCTTCTTTTTTCTCTTTTGGAAGATTTGCTTCAATGCCGTTTATTAATCTAGAAAACATGTATTCTTCAATGGTAGCACTATCTGAAATCCCTTCTTCTCTCAGGGCGCTGTCTATTCGTGCCTTAGCTGTGTTCACGGCCTCATCATTTTCCATTTTTTTCAATTGAATGATGGCTTTGCGAACTAATGAATATTCATGATTATTTAAAGACTTTTGCATTTTTCCTAAAGCATTATCCAGAGTCTCCAAAGTACCTTTTGGAATTTCGCTTTTGTTTCCGGAGTCTCTATCAAAAATAAAGTGCCCGACGCCGTGGATTTTTAAAGTCTTACCATCATAGTTGATTACGTTTTGAGATCCGGGGTCCATAATCTCTGCATTATACCAAATATTGGTGTTGGGGCCGAAAATTGCTCTTTTTTCTCCATTGGACAGAGATTCTGCGGCTTGCTCAAATGCACTGAACCCTCCTGTGAAAGCTTTTTCTAAGTTACCTCTACCAGCAAACTTTAAAGCTAGTTCTGTTGCATCCAGACCGCCTGCTTTTAAGTTTCCCTTGTTCCTTGCTCCTTTGGCTTTGCCGTCGGGAATAGAATATGACAAGAAAAGATTTTGTCCGTCCACTTTCTCTTCTGTTTTTAATTCTGCGTTGGAGGCAGCCTCCATAATTTCTTTCATTTTAGAAAATGTTAAATCAGAATTATCATAAAGATGATCCATATGCCCGGCTACACCGCCCATTTATTCAGACTCCTTATTTTCCTCTAAAATTTTAAGTTGCTCTTCAAGATTATTTACATGTTCTTCCATTTTACGGAAATGCCTTCTTAATTTTACAATATTTTCTTTTGCAAGTTGTAGTCGGTGAGAGTCTCTTTTACTACTTGGTCGTATTTGTTCAACTAGATCATTCAATGATTGCAGATAAGTTTTTGCGCCCGGCGCAGCCGACTCTCCCAATAGAAATTTCTTTGTTATGTTATAAAGTCTATCTTTCATGTTTTCTCTCTTCGGTGGTTATTATATCATGGAAACCATATTTAAGCAAGCTATATTGCATTATAAATAGTTATTACTATGTTGTTTTACTAGGTCAAAAATATCTATAGGCTTCCTGATACCAATTGGAGTATGCCGCCTTTAACTGAAAGATTATATAGAACAGGCGTCCCTCCGTCATTAGTCCCTTCGAAAGCAAAACTTTGAGCCTTTATTTGTCCGGAACCTGAAACAACATTATTGTCATCATCATATTTGAAAACACTGATTCCAGATATTTCATTCGCTCCTCCCGTAGCCATCAATATATTTCCTTCTGTATTGTTGTTGATTGTTAGACTTCCACCACCACCACCACCAGAAGCATCAATTCTTTCCATGGTTACGGTAGATCCCATATTTGGATATATATTGTCGTCGGTGCTGCGGTTGATATAAACCCTAATGTAGTTATCGGCAGCCAGTGTTTCTATTATATTCATGCCAAAGTTCACTGGGTCATGATCGCCGGGAACATAGATATATTGGGTATGTATGGTGGTTGAATCTTTTTTAATATAAAGATAAAAAGCAGTACTTGCACTTGCCCTAAGAGAAAGAGAGACACCAATGCGATAAACTCCGGCAACGGTAGCAGTAAACCGACCGGTTGCTGCGGCAAAGGACATATCTGAAGATTCAGCGTCTGTATTAAAGGTTGTTGAAGTCGCACCAGTATCGATGGTGGTTTTAAAAATATAATAATCGTCGGTCTCGTCTTCGATATCGCCGAGCGTAGTAACGTTGTTTGTTTGGGTTACAGAAATATAAGAAGGATCAGTTAATTCCAGTGTGCCGCTAACCGGAAACTGGTTTAGAGGACCGGGTATTCTTCTATCTATTATCGACATTAAGAACTACCATCATAACCTGATATTCTATTGCCTTGATCCTCTCGGAATCTTCTTATTACAAAACCGACGATATTGATTCTGCTGTTCGAGGCAGCTTTCGCAAAGATTTTTGTCCCGATATGAGGTATTCCTGGGTATATTAAATATAAACCATTTTGTCCAGTTAAAGTTAAAATTATAGAATCTGAATCGCCCGTAGTTGTGTCTCCAAAGCTCATAGTTACGGCCGTGTCTGAAGCGTTATAATTTGAAGCCCATAAATAAACTTCGTCCATTGCGAATTCAACACAATCATGAAGTAATACGCCACTAGTCGTTATATCGATAGGCATACCAGAAGGACTGTTAGACAATGGAAACCTAGAAGCCCCCTTTGAACCTGCGGAAATTCCTCCCGCTATAATATTTGATCTGTTTCGAAAACCGGACATTTAAATTCTCTCCCTATCAAATAAGTAGATCTTTTATCTTATTTTAGTTACCAAAAACTTTGTCAAGTTTTGTTTTCATTTCTTTAGCCCAGTTGCGAATAATTGTGGTGTCTATTGTGGGAACATTATTTTCTTCCCACAATTTCACCTCCCCACGAGCAATTGACTTCTTGAGGAATATTTTAATGGCTACTAGCGGGGACGAAAGACCTATGTTCTCCATCACCGGATATCCCGCAAAAATAACTCCTATGAGTTTGTTCTCTTTGTTCAAGATTGGCGAACCGCTAGAGCCTGGCTTGGTTGGTATAGTATACATCGAATACCCTCTTGTGTGGTAGCCCGAAAATATCCCCTTAAAAATTAATACAGTACCGGCCCAGTATAATCCATGAGGAGCCGCTAAGTTCGTAGCCTCGTCTCCCGGCTGTGGAGATCTAGACGCTGGTCTCAGAACGGGAGGCTTTATCAAAACGTTATGAACCTTCAATAAACACAAATCATAACGAGTTGTTATGTGTACCACATCTCCTTCGTGTTCGGACCCATCTAGATCCACAACTTTAAATGACGAGCCCAGATTCCTAACTTTAAATCCATCAACCATCTGTTCTTTTGGGGCGCTGCTCGTACAGGAATGACCAGCAGTTAAGACATAAGCTACATCATCTGCTACTTCACTTATAAAAACATAAGCCCCAGAGGAAACTGACCGCATTGTGACTTGCTGACACTTTTCTTCCTTCGTTTCAGGATCAAGTCCACATCCTTCTAATTCTACTGCTTGTCGGACCTGCACAAAAGCCTCTCGTGGTAATCTCTTTTGAGAAATGCCAGCAGATCTTGAGGTGACACATCCGCTCGTACAACTAGTTATTAATGCAACTGATAAACAAAACAATGCGTAAATAGGATATTTTTTCATCATAGTATAGTAACTATAAGATTTAAAGACTATTTATCCACAGTAATTCTAATAATGTGAAATTAGAAAGAGTTAGAAAGGCAGGTACACCAAAATGTTTAGCAGTTTGATTGTGGCGGGAGTCATGGCAATATCGAGCCCCAACATGGATTTTCCAAAGGTTTGGGCGAAAATTAATGGTCAATGGTCCTACGTCGGCAAAGTCAAAGAAAAACCACAGGTTCTTTTTTGGCTAGAGAAAAAAACGAAAACCCAAAGTAAAAATCTACTTATTAATGAAATCAAGAAGATGCCGTTTATTATTTATCGGCCAAAAGGAGAGCTTGTCGAGCTAGACCCTCTCCTGTAAGGAGGGGTTATTGTGACAAAGTGGTTACGAAAGAGGTTTTCCCTAGTATCGCTTCTCGCCTTTGCTCTCGCTATTACTTTTTATTCTTATGTTAAGGCAGAAGAATACGGGCGACACCAAGTCGTTATTTCCAAAAATACAGTATATTATACCCCAGGTCAGTTAAGCAACTGCAAGTGGGTAGTCCACACCAGCGGTGATTTAACCACGTTCCCAGGTGATGTAACCTCCATTCAAATTGGTATTCCCGAAGCCGCTGGTCACGGCTATATTGAGGGAGTCCTAGAAAACGGTCCCAATTCCACACTCCTCTTGGCTTTTAAGCTGCCGGGAACCACTAAAAAATCTCCACCTATTATATTGACCTCTAAATATGGGGATAAAGAACTTCCCCTGAAATCGATGAGGTTTAAAGTATTCAGCAGCAGCATAATGACGATGATGCTTTACTCCACTTACGAGAAATGTGTTGAGGCGACAATGGAATGAGGCATTTAATTTTATTTTTGTTGCCCGTGATTTTCCTTGGTTGTGGCTGTGAAGACCAACAACTCATTAGGGTTCCGTGCCCTCCTGGCGATGTGAGGGAATGCTCTTGGGACCCTGAAAGTTCTCGCATGCCCGTGGGTGAGTGTAAGTACGGCACGCAGAATTGTACAAGCGCCGGCTGGTCAGATTGTATCGGAGCCCAAGGACCCGTAGATGAAATCTGCGATGGACTGGACAATAATTGCGATTTATATATTGATGAGACCTATCCCGAAGAACACCAACTCTGTGGGTTTGTAGAAGGCGCTGATTATGGCGTCGGGGTCTGTGTTCCCGGCGTGATGGTGTGTGACAACGGGGGTGCTCGCTGTGAAGGTCACATCGGACCATCTGAAGAACTATGTGATGGCTTGGATAATAATTGTAATGGAACCGTAGACGAGGGCGTTGCCAATTCTACTGCGATTGTGTGCTATGATGGTCCTGTCGGAACGATGGCCGTCGGTGAATGCCGAGCAGGAGTTCGGTATTGTCAAGAGGGTGGGTTTGACGGACCTTGCGATGGACAGATTCTTCCTGTTACCGAACTCTGTGACAATAAGGATAATGACTGTGACGGACACGTTGACGAAGGATTTGATAATCGTGGTGTAGATATTGCTTTTGTTATCGATATTTCCGGATCGTTTGATGACGAGATAGAGTCCATGATAGAGGGTATCACTCCGCTTTTAGATGACCCAATAACGAGCAGATTTCGCTTTGGGCTCGCAGTTATTGGTAGGCGTAACCTTGGACCACAGGAGCCCATACTTAATCGCTTTTCTCAGATGGTAACTGACTTCGTTCCTGCTGATGAGTTTCTGCAATATTTGGAAGGCATCCAGCTAATAGACGATGGTGGTATTGAGCCTTCTGTGGATGTTCCTATGTGGTGTATGAACGGACTGTATGATTTCTCTTGGGATATTATGGGGCAAAAAGTAATAATTTTAATGACTGACGAGATCGCTCAATCGGTGGCCAACCAAAATGTTCACCAAGTAAATGATTATGCGGTACAGAACGGTTTTGAAATCTTTGTCTTTGCTCTCCCCGAACATCACGCCTCGTTTATTAATATGGTGAGAGGAGAGCAGGATAGATTATTCACTCCCGCCGTCCACTCCGAGACTGTTTTTCTCCAGATCAAGAGTATTTTTGAGGATTTATGTATTGGAAGAGGGTAATGTATCGGGCACGGTAGGCTTATCCACTGTGTCTTCTATTGCCACAAGTAGCGGAGCAATACCGTCAAACTCTTGGCTTATTTCATCAAAGTCGTCAACCATCTTTTTTATAGCTTCTAAAATAAGTTCACCTTTTTCGAAAACTAAGGCGGAGTCTATAAGCTCAACATTTTTAAGATATTTAACTTTAAATCTTTCTAATATATAATTTATAGCATTTGCCGAAATTGACCGAATGTCCTCTGATTGAATAGAGAAGCTTACCTTTTTTGTTTTATTATTTTTCATACTTGTATTCCTTTGTGCGATAATATGCTTTTAATAATCGTAACTTTTTCTTCTTCAGTTTGAGAATTGTGCCACGCCCAAGAAGCTGTTTTCTTCTTACTATCTATTCCCTCCGAAAGGGTTTTTATGTTTTCGGAAAGTAAAAAAATAGATTCGGGAGAGAGATCAATTATTTCCATATTTAAAGAACCAGCAATATCTAAAATCGTCGCAATATCATTTTCTCTGTATGCTTGGGCCGCCGTGGCAAATAATTCTATGTCCGCTTCGATGGGACTTTTATCTGGATGTATCTTAGATGCTATTTTCCGGTAGAGTTTTTTGATATCTCCGTTTTTAGGTATTCCTTCTTCTTCTTTCTCCTCTTCCTCTGATTCTTCGGCTACAGGTTCATCTTGAACTCCAATTTTATCTGGGGGAGCGTAAAAAGCATCATAATGTTCGGGATAATACTTTTTTATATATTCCCGCAATTGCGGTTCTACATCAGAACATATTTCATCTACTTCTTCCTTTTCTAAGAGAAGATAAGAGTATTGGAGAGTCAGACGTTTAACTTTACGGGACATATTATAAATAGGTATAAAAAAACAGGGAGCCGAAGCCCCCTGTTTAAAAAAACTATTTGTAAAAAACTAAGCGTCAGCCAACCCTATACTACATTTACCTGAAATATACCACCACTAACCTGAAGCTTATACTCTTGGAGCTTTCCGTCGGCATCAACGCCCATCATCTGCATGAATGGAACAGCATCAATACCGAAATTTGCAGCCAAAGCTCCGATTTCGCACGCTACGACCCCAGAGCCTAGGTCTTGGTAGATGGTACCAGAAGCCTTAAATCCATAATTATCATCGCATGTTGCACCCTGCACTGCACGCATCGCCAAAAGGCCTTGCGAGGATGTTAACGGTCCTTGCGACGACAGAGCGCCGAGTGTTCCAATGGTCAAAGCCGGGCCGGCTCCATATGCCCCTTGGGCAAAAGTGCCACTAGTGGCAAGAGCGCCGGCGGTGTTGATCCCCCCGACACAGTTTATGGTAAGAGAGCTACTCAAAGAAGTAAACTTACCTGCGTTAGCCACTAAAGATCCTGAAATGGTTGCTCTACCAACAGCCACGCTGATTAATTCAGCATCGCCGATGCAGCCATAAGCCTGATCCAAGTTAACTTCAACACCTGTGCCAGCTTTCAGCTTGGCTGTGGTTATGAGTGAACCAGAAACAGTGGCAGCAGAGACAGCAGCGTTAATCAGGTCAGCATCGCCGATGCAGCCATAAGCCTGATCCAAGTTAACCTCAACACCTGTGCCGGCTTTCAGCTTGGCTGTGGTTATGAGTGAACCAGAAACAGTGGCAGCGGCAACGGCCAAGTTGAGAAGATCAGCATCGCCTAGTGGACCAATATCACCATTAAGATCAAGAAGAAGGCTTCGACCCTTCAACTCCAACGAAGATGAAATTGTACCGGAAACAGCCATGATGTTTGCGTCAAGCCCCACCAGATCTGTGTCTTCATAAACACCAATATTATAATTGACACCACCGAGCCATGAATCTGTACCCTCGGATCTACCAATATGAACAGTTCCTGTTGCTTCCTGTAACGCTTGATTAACTTCAAGGAATGTAACATCGTCAGCATCCGACTGTGTAGCTTTCAGATAGTTAAGGGCCTGAATAACAGATCCTGAGTAGGTAAGAAAAGATGCACTTAGAATTGCCTTTGTATCAACCATTTCGGCAGCCGTATCAGCCGCAACTACCGGTAAAGAGACGAATGCCCCTTCACTATTATATAAAATACCACCAAGTTGCTCATTATTTGCAATTAAATGCCTTGCACCACTACCTGAGTTATAAGTTGTAGCCATACTATTATCCCCTCCAAAGGAAATCACCTGCGCTGTCGCAGGCGTAAAATTTAATAGAACTTTTAAGAAAAACTATTTTATAAACAGTCGCCGCATCGAAGATGGGCCGTCGCCTTATATAGTCTAGCGAGCACTCATTTAAACGAATCGATTGTGCTTTTATTCACGAAAATGTGAATTTAATGTAGAAATATTTTCTTCTGCTTCCGTAAGTTTCTGAGTCCACTCTAAAATCTCTTTCAACAAATTAGAATGTTCTCCGATCCCTACAGAATTATTAAAGTAAACTTCCAGCACGGCCAGAGCTTCGTCTCGTTGTGCTTCGTGATGACTTAACGCTGCTTTTAGGAGTTTATTCATTTTTTAGCCTCCCTATAAATAGCGGCACAAAAAACAAATGTTAAACAAAAAAAGCCCCACCCGAAGGTGAGGCTTGGAGCGGACAGTCGGGTTCGAACCGACGACATTCAGTTTGGAAAACTGACACTCTACCAACTGAGTTATGCCCGCATGGAGCCGCTTATCTGATTCGAACAGATGACCATCAGTTTACAAAACTGAAGCTCTACCCCTGAGCTAAAACGGCTAGTTGGTAGTCGGACTAGGACTCGAACCTAGATAGGAACGCTTATGAGGCGTTTTCATTAACCAATTATGATATCCGACCATATTCCTTCCTAATGGTATTATAATCCTTTTCTACGAGTTTCTTAAATGTTTTTTGGATGCCCGGATTTACCAGCCGAGCATGAGGCATAAGGTCATGCCGGATAATGCTGCGCATGAACTTTCTGTCTGCGTTTCCGGGGTCAACCAAATATGGAACCTCTTTTCTATAACACCAAGCTTCCAGCGAGCGTTTAGAGGTAGAGATAAATGGTCGAATGACGTTTTTGTTGTTGTAGGGCATAATCTTACTCTGTCCGTGGATCGAAGAGAACAAAAACCACTCAATCACGTCGTCTAAGTTATGACCTGTGATGATGGGCATATCAAAACTGTGTAAGAACTTATAACGCTCATCACGCCAATGTTCTTCAAGAGATTTGTGCGAAGGGCAAGAGTTATAATTAACTCCCACCACGAAGGGAATATCCCTACTATCGCAAAAGTCCTTTACAAATCTATTACACTTCATCCCAAAGTCTGTGCCGTGGTTAAAATAGACTGCGGTCACGCTATGATTATTGGTGAGAAAATCAAGAATAGCCATGGAGTCTGGTCCGCCGCTGACGGCGACTCCCAACTCTCTCGGCAACTTTCCCAAAACTTTAAGCATTTAAGTTCCTTTGTGATCCAGGCAGGATTCGAACCTGCGACATTCTGTTTAGAAGACAGAAGCTCTATCCCCTGAGCTACTGGACCAGATTTGAGGAGTTTTGGAACCTGCAAGCTTAAAAGCAGGCTCTCCCTGTTACTTTGTATCTGGCCCTAAAAGCTGTTTTCCACACGCAACTCCCCGAAGGTATGTGGTTACTGCAAGTAGGGACGCTGGCTCTTTATGATTCCTGCCAGATCGGTTCAGGTTTACCCTTGACACTTATCGTCGTCGGGTTTTGCCTATTTCCATTTTGTTCTCCTAAAAATGTGGGTGTTTGATTAAACGGTCAATGTGAACAATTCCTTGGGTATGAATATTCTCTGTGAGTTCCCAAACTACTTTAGCCCTATCTGTTTTAATATCGACAATAATTCCGGATAGGTCTCTGTCGCCCTCTTTGGTACTTGAAACAATCTTTACAATATCACCAATTTTCACTTTGTTCTCCTAAAATCTATTCTTCGTCTGGTGGAAAATGTAATCCGCCGTGCCAGAAGTCAATAGCACTTTCCGGTGCGGCAGTTCCTGTATCTGGGATAACATCAATCCAATCACTAACAAACTTATCAAGGGAAGCATTAAAATCCTCAAGGGATGCTCCTGGCTTGCTAATAATCTCAAGCTTGAAATTACACTTCCATTGCTTATCGTTTTCAGACATCTTTTCTCCTTAGATTCCGTAGACGCCAATAACATCTTTTGCGTTGTCTTCAAGAATATTTCCACGAGGGAAATTCTTAGCGGGAGCCTTCCAAGAAGCTGCCTTCCAAATCAAGCCGTCCTCTTTGCTCACGAAGAACCAAACGCTCTCGCTGGAACTGCGCTTTTCCTTTTTGGAAATCTTGTAATACTTTCCGCCGGGATAGACCTTGATCTCGGGAGCATCAAGCTTGCCGTCAAACTTAGATTCATAATGGTCACTGAGCATTTCATTACATTGCTCAAGGAAGCCATTAAGATGAAACTCAACTTCGGGATTTGCGATGGCCATTATGAGACCCTTTCTAAATCACGCTCGGAGTAGAAGGGATCATAGCGATCTTCCGAGCCGGGATATTGAACCTTGTAGTTTCCGCCGGATTCAGCCTGCATGACCAAGGCGATCTTGCCAGCCAACTTCCAGCGGTTGTTGCGCTTGTTATCCTTGAAGCGGACCAGCGAACCGACCGGATACTTTGCCGGCAGCGCAGCCACCGTATTCAGGGCTTGCGTAATGTTATCAACGTGGTAGCCTGCGAAGTAATCCGTGTGGATATCGCTCTCATCGCCATCTCGCACGATATGTGGAGAACTGATGGAGTCGTCGCTGTTGGTCCAAAAGGAAATTGTCTGGTTGGAGCCCTCAAATCGGGCATAGACCTTAATCTGACCGTTTCCGTGGTAGTCCTTCTCTTCAATATCAACCTTGCGGTCTACGAGTTTAGCACGATTGCGAATCTTCTTGATAGCAGCAGCTTTTTTCATAACTGTCTCTCCCTCATTCATATAATAGCACGGTTAGGTTAGAAGTCAAGTTTTTTATTTGTTGCCCGGAATCCGGCGAAGTTTGTGGGTATGAATCCATCTCTTCTCGCCGCCAACAAAGACTTGTGTTGACCCTAGTCCATTATCTTGTTGTAGCACCACAGCAATTTGGTGTGTATAAACAGTTCTCGCTAGCGAGCCCACCTCAAACATTTTTCAATAGGTCCAGGGGGCGAATCTGGCAACAAAGCCCTTGTCCATTCATTTGGTTTTCTCTCCCCCTCTAACTGTATAATAACACGGATTAGAAGGAGGTCAAGAAAAAAAGACTAAAATCCGGTAACTTCCGGAGGAAACATATTAGTTGCTGGGACGGGAGTACAAGCCACCAAATCCTTCGGAACTTCGAAGAAGTCCATATCAATCATAAAGGTCTCTACAGCTTCTCGGAGGCTGGGAGCCCAAATAGTAAAGGTTACACCACGGACTTCAATTTGAAAGCAGTTCATTTATTTTCCTTTCGTGAACTTTTGTTTCGTTTGCTACGCATATATATCAATTGTTCCCTCTGCAATTTTTGCAGAGTTAACTTTCTCTTGTCGTTTAATTTCTTCAGCAACTCTCGCTGCTTCTCGGCGTGCTTTGAGCGCAGCCATACGATGAACATCAAAGTTCCACCAGGCAAAAGCAGGGCTAACAGAATACCAACCAGTAGCGTAATTAATGGGGTCACTCATTTATATTCCTGTAAAAATAATATTAGGTCAGCCGGTCCTTCTACTTCATGATAATATGCACACTTCATCGCAATATCCAAGTCGTTGCCATCTTGACAAATTTTGTCACCGAAGAAAATACACTGGTCGGGAGTTTCTATCATATTTTCAAAGGCGTAACTTTTGTCCCAGCCCTCTCGGGTTACATCAATCGAGATTTGGCCGCCAAGACGGAAGGAAAGTCCCCATCCTTTAAACTCTTCACGGAGTTGATCTATAATTTTCTTTCTTTCCCCGCTTTTCTTATCCCACTTCACATAGTCTTCTCGCTGGGCTGTCGTGCAGTTTCTCCCCACTACTGAAAAGTTGATTTGGCTTTCTCGCCACTCAACAAAGGTTCCTGTTTTAACTTTGGTATGAGTATTGGCCGCAGTTTTAAGGAGAACATTCATAACATGATTAAGATCGGCTTCAGAATAATGATCCACTAAAGTAACTCTGTGAATTAGTTCAGGCTCTATGGGCAAGTTTTCATCATCCATATCCAAATCACAGTTATAGACCCGTGTTCCGTTACATGCATAAACACGGCTAAACAATTCAAGAAGAATTTCTTGAGGAATTTGTTCCTCAATTTTGCACATGTCAGAGCCTGTGACTAAGTGCCTTTTTATTCCCGCCCTGGTGGATCGTAGTGCCTCCACTACATCGTTAGTAATAGGCTGCCGAGCATCTGTCAGAGTTCCGTCCATATCAAATAATAATGCTACTGGTATAATTTTCATAATATCATTCTCCCGCCGAGATCACCCATCAGGCTAGATAAGTCCATAGGATTCATCATTAAATAGGCAATAATCTCGTATTCGTATTCGTTAGTTACATAGTACTGGTCATTTTCTTTAGGCATTCGAGTTAGTGGATTAAGCTTTGGGAATATAAGAATGGTATAAATAATAATCTTTTTATTATCCGCATCCAAGTCACCATAAAAAGCATCTGTTATAACACCAAGCCTTTTAAGCCGAGTTGGACTTACATATGTACCAATTGGTAAAGCATTTTCTGGATATTTTTCTGGTAGACCTTCCGGAAGGACAGATTCAAAAGCTTCTTTCAGTCTTTGAAGAAGGTCTAGATCTTTTTTATTCTTCATATTAATGTATAGTAATATACCCCATAAGATCAGAAAGTTCCATCATAGATTCTACTGATATCGCAGCGTTTAAGAGTTGTTTTCTTCTTTCTTCGTTTTTTATGCCTAATATATCTAGACTTGAATTGAATTCAAAAGAAGTGACTCCGGGCATATTGCCAATTTTTTCTAATACCTCTGATGCTTGAACCAGTAATTCATTTTCTTCTTCTATGCTTAAGATCTTTGAAGGCGTCTTTTGTTCTTTCATTTCCTAGTGTTCAGAGTATTTCGAAACTGCGTTAACCAGTTCGTCGATGGCTGGCTCAAGCTCTTTGTCAGCGAGCCCATTGTTGCTCCAGCGGTAGATGCCGCCAACCTCGGGACGGAGGAGAGTAACGTTGTCGCCCATCCAGCCGTTGTTCTTGTTGACGGTTCCGTTGAGCACCGGGCTAGCCAGCCCGTGGTTGTCGCTCGGGTTCTCGCAGTAGTCATAGTTGCTTTGCTGCTTGACGTCCCGAGGCAGCCGAAGCTTGCCGGTCTCGCCGTTGGGACGGCGAATCGTGATGAGAGGAGCCTTGAACCATTGCTCAAAGCCTCGTGGCACACCTTGGGAGCAGTCATAGCCCGGATCGGCAACGCCGTTCCAATCAATCTCGGTGACGATGCAGAAGGTTTGGGCATACTCTTGCTTTTTGTAGCACCAGTCACGGTACCGCATCAGAGCACCGGGAACGATGCCAGCCTTTTCAAGGCAAGCCGCAACCACTCGGTGAGCAAGCCCTTGCATCGCATCGCAGTCCTTGCGGTGTTGCTTCTTGTGTTCGCAGGTACGAGTGTTATGTCCACCCTCACCGCAGAAGCCGCAGGTGCGACCACGGCCGTTCTTTCGGGCTTGTGCCCGCTGGCGTCCTTCAAGCTCTTCCCAACGCCAACGCTCGGAGTAGGTGATCTTGTCAGCCTCATCGTGGGGCTGAGTCTTTTCGATAGCGGCGTTGATATCGCCGATCCACATTGTGGAAACATATTCATCTTTGCCGGGTAGTGGAATCCCGTACTTCTTCGCCATGGCTTCCACTCTGGCGTGGCTCTCTTTGATGGCTGGGCAACCTCGACGGTTGTGACCCCAATTACCACACTCTTGACATTGGTTCTGACGACCCATATCTACTCTCCCTACATATGTATATTACCATGGATACAGCATGCGTCAAGAAATTAATTCATAATCTAGTATTTTTATTTCCCGAGAAAGCGACTCTTCGGTTTTGGAGCATAAATCGGTCGTCAAATACTTCTTATTTCCGTCTGAAAGCACAGTAGCGACGTTTGAACCCTCTGGAAGCTCGGAAGCCTTCAAAATGGCCCCAAAAACGTTTGCCCCAGACGAAATACCGACAGAAAGCCCTAAGTTATTGATTTTCCTAGCAATATTTATCGCATCGGAGTCATTTACTCGTAAAATAGGGCTAAGTGCTTGTAAATCCAGCAGTTTTGGTATAAAGCTATCTCCAATGCCTTCAATGCGATGTTCTCCGTCTTTATTCTTCGTCGGGAGGATGGGATAAGCCTTAAAGTCGTTTTTTTCACTTTTATTGGGCGAAAGTTCCGAAAAATAGTGAAAAACACCCATTACAGTGCCTCCGGTGCCACATCCGGCGATAAAAACATCTAATTCTCCCAAATTATTGATCTTTAGTGCATTTTCGAGTTCTGGTGCCGTTGTTTGGGCATGTGCTAACACATTCCATGAGTTTTTAAACTGTTTTGGTCCGAAATAGCCGTTTTTCTTGCTTTTTTTGGCTGCGAGGGCTATGCACTTGTCAAATCCGCCCTCTTTTGCGCTTATTTCGAACAATTTTGCTCCATAGAGGCGCATAAGGCGTTTTCTTTCGGTAGAAAGCCAGCTTGGCATGTATATTTGGACCGGATGACCTAGGTAGGCCCCCATAGCAGCAAAGGAAATGCCCGTATTGCCGCTTGTGGCTTCTACTATAGTGTTTCCGGGCTCTAGCTGACCCGTCATGTAGCCTGCTTCAAGGATTTGGATGGCCATACGGTCTTTGATGCTACCTGTGAAGTTCCAAACCTCATATTTTGCTAAAATGTAGAGTTTTCTGCCTTCAAACTCGCACTCTAGTCTTAGGGTGGGTGTATTTCCAACAAGTTTTCGGAGTTTTTCTAGCTTTTCCGGAACTGTGTTCATTGGATATACCTAACTGTCTCTCCAGAGGTTGTTGGCAGCGAATTTTATGACTTCTTCGGCTGAATCTTCGTTGTATCCGTACTCTTCTATTAATGTTTGAACCATTTCATTATATTTGCCTTGTTGTTTTTTATCTCGGCTTTTTGATTTAGTAACGATTCTAGAAATCTGTTTAACCGATGATGTTAATTTGGTCTCAATAGCTTCCCGTAGCGGAGCATAAGATTTCCAATCTACTTTTTCTCCTCGTCTAAGTTTAGAAAACATGAACGCTGTAATATCAACACGAAAGTTTTCTCTGGAGCTTCCGACGATTCCAATTTGTTCTTCAATAGAAGCCATAAATTTCTCATCCGGCGATATTTCTTCGTTTGTAACTCTATCCTTAACTGTTGCCATATTGACATAAGCCTCTGCATGATCAAGATAATTATCAAAGAGAGATTCGGCCTGTTCGTCGTAGGCAGAAACAAAAGCCTTTGTAATTTCCTTTTCCAAAATATTCAAATACTCGTCATGTAGTGTTTTTCCGAGAAAATCAAGATAGCGATTTCTGTCATCTTCTACAACGATTTGGTCTTTAACTTGTTTGATGAGCGCCTCACGAATTGAAATTGGTGTAACCATATTTTTTTCACTATCAGAGAGAGCCGCATCAATAGCCTTCATAATAAATCGAGTAGAGATGCCGGTCATTCCCTCATCTCTTGATTCATCACGAAGATCATTAATATCTATCTTTTTAACGTGTCCTTTTTCAATTACTTCAGCACCATCATAAAGTTTCATTTTAGTGAGAGCGTCTACTTTATTAGAAGGATGCAGACGACTAAGAACGGCAAACATTGAAGCGACCTCAAGTGTATGAGGGGCGATATGCCCATCAAAGTCAGACAAGCCGAGCATCTTCTCATAAATCTTTTGTTCCTCTGAATATTCTAGACAATAAGGAACATTCACTCTTACAATGCGGTCTAAGATAGCTTCATTGGTATTTTCGGATTTAAATTTATTCCACTCCGCTTCATTACAATGAGCCATAATAACCCCGTCAAAATAAATCATTGGGCCTTTACCAGGGGATGGGATTGATTTTTCCTGTGTGGCTGTGATCATCGTGTGAAGGAACTCAATCTCATTTTTGAAAACCTCGACGAACTCCACAATGCCACGATTGCCAACATTAAACGCACCATTTAGAGACAGGACTCGGGGATCATCTTCCGAATACATGTCCAGCTTAGATATGTCTTCACTTCCGATTAACATTGTTACATCTTGACTATTAGCATCCATAGGAGGAACAACTCCAACACCACGTCGCCCACGAACAGAAAAAGAAGATTGTTTAATGGGCATCATAGAATAATCATTATTATATTGCTCCTTGAGATTAAAGCGGCATACAGGACATAAATCACCCTCAACCCGAATTCCATAAATCTTTTGAAATTGCGCTCGTAAAGAACGGGGTATTAAGTGAAGTGGTTCCTCGTGGATAGGGCAGCTATCAATATGATACATTGGTTCACATGTTTCTAGGACTGTTTTAATATGTTCCATAAGGGCAGATTTACCCGCTCCAACAGGCCCCAGAAGTAGAAGTACCTGACGGCTTTCCTCTCCTTTCAAGGACGCTGAACGTAGGAACCTCATAATCTTAGCAAGAGATCTTTCCATGCCGAAGAAATTGCTTTGAAAATAATCATATGTTTTTAGTTCTGTGCCGCCAAAAAGTTTATCACAGCGAACATCAGAAGAAGACATTTTAGTAATACCTTCTTTGGCGATGGCTTCATATAATCTTTTGTGAGCAAGTTGAGCAACCCCAGGATTACTTTCAATAATCTTCAAATAATCTTCCAGAGTTCCTAAAAACTTTTCTTTTTTCTTTTTTTCTTTATGTTTTCCGACAAGCTTTAGGAACTTGGCAGATTTGCTTGTTTTCGTCATCTATTAAAACTCCCAAAGATCATCTTCTATAACGGTAGTAAATCTTACACTACCATGCCATAGTTCGTTAATGTGTTCGAACACTTTATTTGCTTCGGACAATTCTAGATCTCTTCCATCGTGTTCGTGCTCTAAAACCAGTGTACCATCCTGTTGAAGCTCTTTCACTATAACAACTGGAAGACTATTCAGTCCTATGTTTTTAATTAGGTCGTCACGAACAGTTCTCCACGAATCTTCGCCAGAAACATCTGTGATCTTATTATATCCTTCTTTCTGGTGGAAAGAATAACTAAACAAATTCAGTTCCTTACATAATTCTTCATTAAGATATGATTTGATAAATGTTTCATCATTGTGTGTTTCCCTTATTCTTAAGCATTCGTTAAATCCTTGATTTTTCTCAATATATTTAAACATTTTAAATCCTAAGTGATAAGGATTAATCCTTCCCAGGTGTGGTCTAACTACTTGATTGTGCAGGCGAATAAAAGAAAGAAAGTAATCATCGGGAATACCCACAGCATTTACTATTTTCTCATGTATCATACATGCCCACCCTTCGTTCATAATTTTAGTACAGGCTTGCGGCACAAAATAATGAGATTCTTGCTCTACAATTCTAATAAGGTCTCTTTCCCACTCCTCTAAAAAACGATTATTTTCAGCAATAAATGCAAGAATGTTGGTGTCTGGTTCTAAAGGTATTTTATTGATATCAAAATTATCATACCATCCTGTCTTGTCATTTAACATTAGTTTTTGATAATATTTTTTCACTTCTTTATGATTTCGTCTTTTTACTCCGGAAGTTCTAGGAACTTGAAATCTTATTGTATGGCAAGCATCCAATATTTTTTCTACCTTCTCTATTCCAATGTGAGGATCTTCCATATATTTCTTGATGCGTTTTCCGGCAGCTTTAAAGCGATCAATAACTGTGTCGGCCCCTGTTTCAAGAAACATGCGATTGTTCTTAAAAAAATCGCTATGTCCAACACAGTGCGCCATTGTAAGAATGTGAGTCGGCATAGGATTTTCAGTCATCAAATAAGAGATGCTGGGGTTAGAATTAATTATCATTTCGTATGGGAGTCCTGACATTCCTAGATTATATTCTGTCTGAATACGATCAAAAGATTTTCCAAAAGACCAGTGGCGATAATGAGTCGGCAGCCCTGTATAGGCCATGTGTCCGATCATTTCTTTATAATCGCAGATTTCGTATTCAATGGGATACCAGTCTAGCCCGAGATCTTCACCCAGAGTGCAAATCTTTTTATCCCATTCGTGGAGTTCATCTATGGACCAATCTGCCATTATGTCCTTCCTCCAAATAGTTTCTTAAATGCAGGCCAAATATCTTTACTTTGTTGAAGTCTTATTCTTTTAAAGGTTTTATCTTCTGCGAGTTTTGTCCAGTCCCAGAGAGTTTTGTCTACTTGGGTTCCGGCGAATAAATTATATTCTGCGCTGCGCCTCAATCTGCCAATTTCTGTATAGCACATTGTCTGGTTTATTTCTTTGAGTCTGCGAAATGCGGACAATGTCTCCTTATTATCAATTGCCCAATTATCACCATCACCACAATAGAATGTATAGATATTCCAGTTATTGGGATGATAACGTTTCTCGATAACCTCTTCGACTTTTTTGAGCCCCGTTGACACTAACGTGCCGCCATTTGGAACTTGGGTGAAAAACTGCTCCTCGTTAACCTCATGAGCATCTGCCGTGTGGGAAACAAACACCACATCAATATTCGAATATTTATGGTTCAAAAATTGGTAGAGAAGAAAAAAGAAACTACGAGCAAGAAACTTTTTAGATTTGGTCATCGACCCGGAAACGTCCATTACAAAAAACACGACTGCGGCTGTATTTTCTTTGACGACTGGGGATATGTGTTTATAACGTAAATCACTTTCGTGAAATGTGAATCTCTCTCCGCTTTCAGGGTCGTAGGTTCCTGCCTTTATTGCAGCCTTTTTTCTTCTAATCTTTTGTTTGATGGTTTCTTTTTTTGACAAACGTGGTCGAATCCCGTAAGGGCGCTTGCCTTTGCGTTTCATTTTTTCTTGAGTCGTAAACTTAAAGTTTTTCTTTTCTAATTCGGGAAGTTCAAGGTCATTAAACAAATATCCCGCAAGCTCTTCCAGAGACATTTCTATTTCATACATTTCCTCGCCTGGCTTATTCCCTGGTTTATCCCCTTGTCCTTCTGTTGGTTTAGTTCTGCGGCGGTGGCCGATCCGTTGCCCTTCTCTTATCTCTTTCCCCTGGGCTGATCCTACCTGTTTATTTTTATCATTCACGCCATATATAAAACGATGTTCCCTGATTCCTCTAACAGGAATCCTTATTTTCTTTTTACCACTTTGCCCGATAATGCTTTCTTCAGCTATAACATCTTTAATACTTTCTTTTATAGCCTTTTCAATCTTTTGTCGATGGCGGCTGCGATCTGCTGCTGCTCGGTCGGCAATTGTTTTATGTTCTTTGAAAGTACTCATATATTTAAGATCCTACAATAAGTAGTTTTTGTTTGGATCTTATGCGAGTGTGAGTTCTGAAATTTCTATCTCGTGGGAGTTCCCATCGGGGTCCATGACGATTGCTACTCCACCCACATCGCTTCCGCTTGTGAGGAGTTCTGCGACCTCTCCGGTCATCATCATTCTTTCGTAGTCAACTTTTTGACGGCCGCTTGCGGTGGTCTTCATTACTTTAGCCAGAACATTCCAGTTGACCATTTGCCCTGGCTGAAAGTCTGTTTCCAGCCGGAACCCTTGTTCATTTATTGCTTCTTTGATAAGCGTTCTCAATAAGGCTTTGGTGATTTTCATTATGGTTTAGAAGCTCCGTGCTTATAACGTTTACGATCAATAGCGTGAGTACGGGCTCGGGCAGGATCATCTATCTCTCCCTTGCCACCCGGTCTTCCCATTCCTTGAGCCGACACTGAAGGAGTCTTCTTGGCCTGCGCCAAAGCCTGCTTCTTTTCCGTACCTCGTGTCTTATCCATTTCGTCATGAGTTGGGCGGCGGAGGTTGCCCGCAGAATCTGTTAATGGTTCGCCAAGGCGATTTTCCCAATGATTCTTTTTTTTGTTCCATTCAACTCTTTCTGGATATCCATATTCATAACCAACAGTTTTTTTGTTGGGTTTTTCCCCAGGAGGTAATTTATACAAGTTGCTTTTCTCTGGGTCGTTTAAAAATGTTAAACTTGATAAAGACTTGTCTCCTTGTTCAGAAATAACTCTTTGTAATGCTTCTTTAACAATTTTTCGTAGGTGTGTTTTTGTAATTTTCATTATCTATATCCCGTTGGGTCTCCGTCTGGGTGATTCTTTTTGTAGACCTGATTTAAATAGTTCTCTAAATCCTTTATTGTCTTTTGTTTTGTGCTCCGCATAAGTGAGGCGAGCATCTCTAAGGTCTTACGGGCATCAGGGTTGGAACCGACATTATGGAGTGGGTTGTCAATATCCCGCACAAAACGCCCATAGGCGTTGGGTGACCCAGCCAAAGCCCGAAAGAATTTCTTACCAGTGTCCTTGCGGTCGCTCTCCTTTGAATAGTTCACCTTGCCTTTGACATTGGCTCCTTCAAATTGCTCTTTGCCGGCAAGAATATCTTGGGCAGCCTGAACAAATAAGAACACTTCATCCTCACCCGACTCTTTGCGAACTCTGTCGCCAACTAGCTTATCATATTCCGCTTGCTCTTCTGGTGTGCGAAGAGGTCCGGGCTTAGAACTAATCTTCACTCCAGACTTCTCTATCTCTTGCTTAAAATCTGCCAGTTTAGTGAAGGCTTTTTTCTTGCCGACCTCAACGTGTGGCCAAGTACTTTGGTCAATGTGAATATAATAAGGGATTCCCCTTTGTTCTGCTACTGCCACGCCTCGTTCTATTCCATCCATTTGATACCAGTTAAGAGAAAGTGCAGTTCTTCTTTCTGGTTTATCAGAGAACATATTTTTCTCTTTCCTGTAGAGCGGAACAGCAAAATGAATTTCATCAATATAAGTGTCTGCGTCAGGAATATATGGTTCGTCTAAAAGGATTCTATCTTCTGCTTCGAAGGCTTCAGTGGCACCAGTCTTTCCAACGTTGGCTGCTAGTTTAGAGGACTTGTTGTATTTTGGGTCAGCCCAATAATCAACAGGGGCTCCTTTATATTTTTGGGCCAAAGCCCGACCATCCAGTTTGAAGATAGCCCCTTGTGGATAGGTTCCCACAACAATATTTATTGGAGTTCTTGAGGTGGAAAAGAAATAAAGCTTACCTTTACCTAATTCAGATTCCACCTCCTTGGTAAATCCACCGGACGCCATAAATCTATTTTCTTCAAGAATCTGGGCGGCTCTATTGATTCCGCTGGTATAGTGATAGACAACATCGCTGATGCCTTCCTTCAGGAACTTGCGCCAGTTTTCCATCAAGAGTTTGTGGTTCACTTCTTTTCCTCGTCTTGTGTCTTCTTGCTCTTCTTATCGTCGGGCATGAGCTTCTCAATCCGGAAGTTCAAGGCGGGTCTGCCGTTGATGGTAGGTTGACCATTTTCGTCAACGCCAATATCCTTGACAATTATTCTTTTGTTTTTAAAACGTCCGCCGAGAAGGACGTCGCCCTTTTTAATGTCGAGTTTAATATCTTCCTTCAAGAATTTTCTCCAACCTTCCATTAATATCTTCATGTGTTATTTAGTTCCGTTGAAAACATAGTGACAAAATCTAATACATTTCCATTACGGGAAAAAAAGACGACAGGAGTTCTATCCAAGGGGTATTCCATTACAATATCCATTCCCGTATATTCCATAATATAATCTATTTCTTGGTCGGTAAATTCTTTTATCATCGTACTGAATCTTTCGGTTCGCCTGTGAGGTTGGCCAGAGAGACGTGAAATACACGCTCGGGCTCAGGATTGGTGTTTTGACTACCCAGTAGTTCCATTATATGTTTTACATATTCTCGCATCTCATCTTGGTTGACAAGTCTAACCGCCCAAGATTTTTTGCCTGGTGAGGTTCTTTCAAATACTTCGTCGTCTAAGTCTATTTGTGGTGGTTCCGGAAGTACTATATTTTTTATTTGATCCTGAAACGGTTTTAAAATACTTTGATGAACCAATGTAACATGAAGATCCTTTTCAGATAAGCGATTCGCTTCCTCTGGAAGCATCGCCTTTAAAGCTTCCAATTCAGATATGGCGATCTGGTTTGGTTTTATTTTAAGAATACCACTATATTTGACTTCGCTTTCTCTTAAAAAGTTTCTCCACTCTGTCATTAAATTTTTCATTTGCTGTAAACATCTAATATTTTTATGGGCGTGACAATAAACTCATTCCACAGAGAAGTTTTCAGATCTCCATTACAATCATTTTCTAAGTCAGTACAAAGGTTGTCTCTGTCTTTGCCTGGGTACCCCAAGCGATGAAGGTTGACGCACTTACGGCCGTTGCTGACAGAATATGACTTTACATCACTCCTAAATCCTGCTCGCACATTTCCTTCAAATTCCATGATCAAGTCTGATTTTGCTCGGAAGAAATCCCTTTCAGCAACAGTATAGGCGGAAATGTCAAAAGTGTCTCCGCTATCGATTGCTCTCTGAATTCTTTCTACACCTTCCTGATGAGTGTAGTGATATAAAACTTTTGGATTATTATTTGAGCCGTAGATTTGTTTTGTAAAAGCATCATCGGCAAGAACATACGGTTCTAAATCTCCACGAGAATAAAAATAAGCAAAACGAAGCTCAGATATATCCTCAAAGTATTGACCAAATTGTTTCTCCAAGGACCAATACCTGTGGTTTACAAAATCCTCTATATGGTCTAAAACATTTTTAGATGTTAGCAAATCATATCGATCAACGTCAACACTTAATTGAAATCCATAAAACTCATCTATAAGTGATGTTAGTTCCTCTGGTCCTACAAGCTCTCCGTGCGAGTGACTAAGATAGTGCCCGTCTTTTTGGAATTGTAATATTTTGTTTACAAATATTTCCCACTCTTTTAAAGTATGAAATGCATTTTCGGGTTTTACATATCCATGAATATAAATTTTCTTCATTTCTTCGTGAATAAATCTATTCCAATATCTCAAATATTTCATTTATGCGATACCGCCGATTTGGTTTACCACTAGATGTTTAAGGAGCACCAATAGGGTCCCTGCTGGCAATTGCATAATTCCGGCATTAGTCAGAGCTTTTATGAAATTCTTTTTTTCTATTTCGGAAAGCTTCTCTCCGGCTTTCCACTTTTGTACAGCGATGGTGAAAGGTTCTACTCCTGCTGCAAGCTTTTCTTTAAAACTTTTGAGGACTGGTTTTAACTTTCCTAAATTTTTAGTAACCCAGTCCCCCACCTTTCCTTCGGCTAGGGCTCTTTCAAAATCTTCCAAAAGCAAATTATTTTGCTCAACTATTGGGGCAGATTTCCCAGGCTTTGGTGCCTTGTTGGTAAATGGTGGGGTATTCTTATTTTTTCCACTAGCCGCCTTGGTAATCATATCAGCAAATTGACGCCGATATATTTTTTGAATATGTCCTTCTTTGGCTGCTTCTAAAACAACTCCGTGGACAATTTCTCTAAGTCTCGCTTTCTTTATCTTCATTTTGAGAAATGCCCTTTATCAGCTTCATAACTTCTTCCGTAGCTTTATCTGCTCGGTGTTTATGCTGCAACTCTTCACGAATTATTTTCCAGAACTTGGTTTTAGTAATCATAGGACAACCTCCGTAGACATAGGTAAGTAGTTTTGTTTTTTATTGTCTGCCGTCAAAGAGGGCTTTTAATGGATGTGCCGAAATGATTCGGTCTGCTTTTTTGTAATAGCCGATACTTTCGACCACATATTGCCGCTCGCTTAGGCGGGGATAAAAATGAACTTTTACTTCGTAAGAAGTCTTAGCCCCAAGTTGGGTCTCGGGCAATATCTGTAAAGTTTGCAGGCCGCCAGCCTGCTCTCTAAGTGTGTCGTAAGCCAAACCAAGAGCAGTGAAGTGGGCTAGCCCACTCGCCGCCGAAATTTTTGCTTGGCTGATGCGGTGATTATTCCCTGCTATCATCACTTCGGTATTGACGGTAGAATATAATGACATAGCACTTATACCAATAAGAGCGCACATAACCAAAACTAAGAGAAGGGCCATACCCCTACGGTTGGACACTCATCATCCTGTCTCGCCTTGGAGCAGGCGGCACACCGTTGACCAGTCTAAACCCCTGCTTTAGAGTGAGATTATTTTCCACCCATATACGAGTTCGTGCTTTGCAGATGGTTGCCGGCACATGACGAGCGAGACACTGCGCCTCCTTTGCCTTCACCACCTCACAATAACACCGCACTCGGTTTTCTAATTCCAGTTCAGGCGAAAGACTTACACCTTGCGGCAAAACTTGGTTCGTACCAGGCACCCACTTAGGGCATTGAATTTGCTCAAGATTATAGGCTTGATTGAATAAATTTGCAAATACTAGTAATATCAATGACTTATATATCATCTTGATTTTCCTCACTTTTCTCTTTGGCAAACCCAAAGAAGGACGCAGCCAAAACAAAGGCCACCGCCGAGCCAACTACGAACCACATAAGCCCGTAACAAAAAACAGTCATAATTTTATCAATGATACTCATCGTACATCACCACTCTAACCTTTCCTTGATGGTAGGGTAGCCCCGTATGAAATTCCAAACCATATTGTTTAATCACTTTGACCGTCTCAAAAAGCATTTGTTCGCTGTTGCCAGTTATGACGTCAACGAACAAACCTTTATCTAACCATCTCTCTAAAAACCTCGTCACCACGTTTTGCACCTCGTGGTGCTTAAGTCCATGCAAGTCTAATGTAGGTGTATCCATAAAGTCCGAAATTTTTTCTTATAAATTTTTTTAGTTGCTAGCTTTTTGAAGCAAATAAAATTGGTCATAGCTCCAAAGGTGTTCTTCCCATGTAGAGCAGACACGGCCATAAAAGAATCTTTTAGAAGCAGGCAAGAGTCGGGTAACCACAACAAGGCTGTTAGTGCCCTCAAGTTCTCGGAACGATGAGGACCCCTTCTTAAACTTTACAAGGTCGCCAAGTTTAAAATCCGTTTTCATATAACCACTCCTTATAAGGCTGGCAATGGCTGGCAAAGCTGTAAAACTCTCCCCTAGGGAATCGTACAGAAATAGTATCAAAGTCGCCAACCTCTGTAACCACTCCGAAATCTAGAGGACCCCTGCCGACATTCTCAACAACAAAATCACCTACTTTAAGAGTTGCCACGGTTTTCAATCTTCTCTAGCATATTATACAACATACAGAGCTTTCTGTTTACTTCTGAAAAAGGTTCCCGAGGTGCTGAGGGTTCCCTTGGACGCTCCCGCCGTTTTAGGTTCTCTACTTCATTTTTAATTGTCCAGCGGTTCATTTGCAGGGTCCTTTCGTACTATAGAAACTAGTTTAATGTGGTCGGGGTTAACCCAGTAAGCCCTTCCGCCATGTATAACTTTATCTAAGCCGGCGTCGCCTTTCTCTGCGTATAGACCTCTGCGTTTTATTTGTGCTCCGTGCTTGCCGTAGATGAACTCTACGAAGTCTCCGACTTTCATTTATTTAAATCCCAACCTTGACATATGTGACTGCTCTTCTAAACAACTGCACATCTTCTGTTATCTCTTTGAGGAATGTCTGGCCCTCTGCCTGCGCTTCGAAGCACCATGCCGTTTCATCCATGGTGGCTGTGATGTGCAGGTCAGGCGATGTTAGCACTAGGGCTGTGATCAATCTGTCTTCTAGGGGATTGTACCAAGTCACTAAATCACCTGGGTAAATCTTTGGCTTGTTTCGGCTGTAGAATTCTGAGTTCATGCTTTGATGTACCCTGCCTGCAAAAGCTCATAAGCAAACCGTCCGTAGTGACCTTGAAGGTTCCAGGCAAGGCCGCTGTCAACTAGTTGCTGAAACAGTTCGCAGGTTTGCTCATGATCTAAGTTACCTTGTTCGTAGTCAATCAGTTGTTGTGTTAGTTCATTCATTCTTTTTTTTCTATCCTTTGTAAATCGTGATTGTAAAACCATAGTTTCTTTTCGCCAAGCATAACACGGCATTGAGGGATACACCCTTTGTCTCTTAATACTTGTAAGACTAGTCCAATTTGGGATTTGTCGAGTAGGTCGAGATTCTGGATTGTTCCTCCTACTCTTTTTCTGTAGACAATGTCACCGGGCTCGATCATTTAGGCACGTCCTAGTGTATGCCACCCAGGAACCTTCTGGAAAGATAGGTGGTCAGGATACGACCAGAATGCCTCGTTCTCCATTAGTGCATTGTATGATGCTTTAATGAGTGGGTCATATGAATCCCACTTCTCGATGGATTTGTTAATTTTATTTTGAAGACTATTTTGTTCCATTATCTTTTCTCTCTTTCGAGTTTTTCTAGTAATCTTTTGGTTAATATATCCGCTAGTAAATCTTGATCTTTTGGATTTACAAGATGAGCACAATCGTTTTTCAATATATGTTTAAAAAAACTTCTGGCCTTTCTTTCATTGATCTCTTTTCTATACGTTTCAGACATAGGTCAAATTCTCAGAAAATTATCTATCCGTTGTGAATGTACTTAGCACAGGGTATGCCAGTACTGGAGGGGTAGGGACATACATTAGGGGGCAGGCAGCGCAGGCAAGGGCAGGCATAGCACTATAATAACATAGCTGTCATTACCTGTCAAGCATTATCGCAGGCATCCCTGAGTATGGTTGTTACTCTCTCCTGTATTTTATTACATTCTTTTATTATGTTCCCGCAAAGTTTAGCAGAACGTCGTGGAACCCACGAGAAGTCCGCTGGTTAATCGATGGCAATCACTCGCTCGTTGGTCTTGAAGTAGGGACGGCTGGCACCCCGCTTGTCAGTCATCCACATCCGCTGTGCCTTGCACCGCTTGGGCTTGGGAGCCTCCATGTCCGTCAGAATAATGACACCGTCAAAGCTGTGAGCGTTGACATAATCGGTGGGAGCATTGAAGCAAGTGCCGCCGTACATGACCCGTTCAGCCTTCTTGTTCTGCCCCTTCTTCCAGACGTAGACATTGCTATCATTCACCTCGGTATCGAAGGGCACCACCGTGAACTCTGCCAGCTTGGCTAGCTTGTTAAGTTCTCCGAAGAAGGCGGACAGCATCTCATCGCTGACAGAGCCGGACTGGTCGATGGCGATGGCAATCTTTGCCTGCCGCTGGGTCTTCTTGCCGGGGTGGATGTAGGCGTAACGCTTGTTGATCCGCTTGACGCTAGAGCGACGGCTGGCTCGCTGGGAGGTTTTGATGAAGTACCGTAGTACCTTCTTCCAGTCTACCTTGGTCTCTAGTCGTTTTAGAATCTCTTCTTTTACTGCCGCCGACATGGTACCCCAGCCCTTGGCTGATTGGCTAGCCTCGGAGGCCGCCTCCTTCATTGCCTGCTTAAGTCGTTCCTTAGCCATCTGGTTGGCAGCCTCTTGCTCAGGGCTGTCACCGCTCTCAGACCAACCGGAGTGGTCATCAAAGTTGCCAGGGCTGCCATCGCCATCACCGGGCTCACCATCACCAGGCTCGCCGCCAGGCTCACCGCTGCCATCGCCCTCACCTTCGCCGTCATCGCCGTCATTCTCAGGCATGTTAGCCAAGTACCACTCGGCACTCTTTCCTTTGGGCAGGTCTTCGAAGGGAGCGACACCAGGCATGCAGCAGTTGTCAGGCAGTTCGCCTACCAAGTGGCTGTTGATGGCTAGGTCAGCGCAGATGTTCCAGAGCTTGGGATTGATGCCCTCAGGCTTCCGGCTGGTAACGTGTTCAAAGATCAAGTGGTAGAACTCATGCTTGAGAACGCCACGCACATGCTCTTCGGGCAGGCTGGCAAAGAACTCAGGATTGTAAATCATCTCAAACTGGGCAGTGTCGGGATCTACCCGAACACCCGCTGTCGGGATGGCAGAGCAGGCACGCTTCTCAATCTTGCGAGAAAGAGCAGCAAAGAACGGCTCATCCATTAGCAAGCGATAGGCATGTAGCTTTAAGTCAAAACTCACAGTGTCTCTCCCTCATTCATATAATAGCATGGATACACTACCTGTCAAGTTTTTATTTGTGCCCTCAAAAACAAAACCCAGCCGAAGCTGGGTTTTGCCCGAAAGGAGAAAGAGAAGCGGGCAACCAGCCAGAAATCACTTCTCTCCCCACTTAAGTATAATAGCACGGATACACTACCTGTCAAGTTTTTATTTGTGCCCTCAAAAACAAAACCCAGCTTGCGCTGGGTGTTGCCGATCTCAAAGGACTCTAGTGGACGAGAGAGGGACTAGGCTCCCAAGATCTTGGAGAGGTGTGAACCAACCGCTCCGTTATTAGCGCCGTGGAAGCTGACCACGTTCTGCTGGACACCTCCTTGGCTGATGACGCCCCAAAGCTTCATGGCAGCTTCGCTGGGCAGCGTGATGAAGTAGTTAGCCAGGTTGGCAACCTCTTCGTCGCTGAGTTCCTTCTTGCAGATCTCTTCGGCTTCCACCTTTTCGATCATGGCACAGTGCTCGTTGAGCGAGAAGGCTTCCAGAGCTTCGACCCGCTCACCCTTGAGGAGTTGGTCAACCGTGACCACCCGCTCGTAGTTCTTAGCGAAGTCGTTGAAGGCCACCGCAGCTTCAAAGCCGACGAAGCTTTGAGCCAGGTTGAACATGGCAGGAGAAGCTTCCCCAAGCAGGTCAGCCTTTGCCAGCACATCGTTCAGCCGATGCCAGGAGCGACGGCTGGGATACCGCTTGTTGGGCTCGATCTCAGCGTTGTGCTCAAGGTGGGCACGGTTCTGGTTGATGAAGTCCCAAACAAGACCGTCAACGTTTTCCTTGCCCCAGGCAAGCCAGTCTTCTACCGTGGGCTCAATGTCCCAGACAGACCAGCGGTCAAGTTCCGCAGGGTCCATCTCATTTACTTGGTAGTTCTCACCATGTTCCCCGCCGTTGACGGCAGCGAAGATGATGGTATCTTCGTGGAGAACGTGGCCGTTGAGTTTCCGGCTATCGGTCAACTCAAAGATTCCTTGGCGGACTTCCAGCGTCGCACGATCAACCTCATCGAGGAAAAGGCAGACAGGCTCTTCACAAGCCTGCTTGAACCAATCAGGGGGGTTGAAGGCGGTGCGATTGCCTTCGATGCTGGGCAAGCCGACAAGGTCGCCTTCCGTCATCTGGCTGGCACGCCGCTCAACGACAGGCAAGCCGGCAGCGGCTGCCAACTGATAGACCACTTGGGATTTCCCGATGCCGTGACGACCTCGGAGAAGAACTGGCAAACGAGCAGCACTGACTGCTGGCGCTAACCCTACGAATGTTTTGAAGTCAACCGACATTGGTGTCTCCCTCTCTCAACTGTATAATAGCATGGATAGGGTGTGTGTCAAGTTTTTAATGCGTTTTTCTTTACTTTTCTTTGCCCTTGACTGCTTCGCATAGACCATGTATTAGGCCACTTAAGACAATCGCCGACAAATGCTGACAAACGCTGACAATACCTAAACCCATTGATAACGCTGGGGAATAGCTGTTTATCTCTTGTGAATATTCGTTAAAACAATAACTTACAAACTACGCAAACTTTGCAGTGTTTTTGCTATAGTTGTTGAACAAATTGCTGAACAGGCTTAGAAAATCAGGTAATAGCCGATGACGCAGCCAATGACTGCACTTGTTACGGAAGCTATCAATATCTGAAAGAGCACTAAGGTTCTGTCTTTCTCTACTCTACTTATTCTTTTAATCATTGTCTCTATCTCTTTCGTTCATTCGCTTTATGCTCTCTAAGAAGTAGCTAGCTGTACGGGTCATAACTCTCCCGAACATAAAGCCTATTACTACTATTGCTGTTGCTATAATAAATGATTTCATTTTTATTTATTGGTGCCTTTCAAGTCAGAATTCTTCGCAGGTTGGTTCGGCTGGGTCGCAATCAAGTGGCGTTTGCCAACCGTTCTCAAGTGGGAAGTAGTAGGAGCGCACCGCATGAGGCTGAAAGTTTTGCTGCGAAGCCGCAGCCAAAACCAAAAGCTTTTCGTTGGTGTTGACGCCGAAAACAAATCGGCATCCCCTAAGAAGCCCAGGCACATGCTTATTGTTTAGGGATTTGGGGTCTTTGGTGAGCACTCCAACCGCAATCACCCTGCAAAACCGATAGTAGCGTTGCATCTCGACGGTGCGAACATCCAGCCGTTGGCAGCAATGCTTTTCTGGTGCTGGTTTTACATGGGAACAGCCTGCTACCAACAGTGCCGAACAAATGATAATGGCCAACAGTACTACAAACTCTAATGCGTTTAGCTTCATCTTCGTCTTTTCTTTCTTGGGTTGGGGATGCCTGCCTCGTTCATTAAGAAGTCGAGATGCCATTGATCAAATGCTTCGAGGTCACTCTGTCTTTTTCTTCGTTCCCGTTTGTAGTCAAGCTTGGGAACCCATCTCATTTGGTACATCACCGACCGTAAAACACGGGGGTCCTGCCTCTTGAGATGCTGCACGATTTGGTACGCTTTGGAGCGAACCTGACGATTGGTCAAAGGCTTCCTAGCATAGTAACTAGGGGCTGCGATCAGCCCCGCTAAAAGCAAACTAATCACGTTTAACCTTTATCCCCGCAAGCAGGAGGATGCCCTTGCTTTGGAACCATTGTCCAATTGGCATCCCCCTGCTCTGGAAGACCCTGGCTAGAAAGAAAAATATTCTAGCCGTCAGTAGTTTCATCTTGAACTGTTTCACCGACGGTGAGAACCTCTACGGCGAAGGTGAGATCCTTACCGGCCATTGGGTGGTTGAGGTCCACGGTCACGGTATCATCATCTGATGATGTGATCGTCGCCAAGAACTGTTGTCCGCCCGGACCCATCAAAGGAATTACCCTTCCATCATCAAAATCAAAGTCTTCGGGAAACATGTCTTTCCCAATATCTGCGACATTGTCAGGGTCAGTATCCCCGTAGGCTTCGTCCGGAGTAAGGGTAAACGTTTTCGTTTGTCCTTCTGTCATTCCCACCAATGCATTGTCGAAGCCGGAGATTAATTGTCCGCTTCCAACAAGGACTTGCATGGGGTCTCTGGTATACGAACTATCAAATTCAGTACCATCATTGAGGGTGCCCTTGTAGTGGAGAGTCACTGTATTTCCAGCCTCCACCGTAGTAGTAGTCTTAGTCTTTTTGGCGGTAGACTTCTTGCCCGTCTTCTTTTTAGTAGTCATTTTTTGTATCTCCTCCTTCAAGGTAAAATTGTTCGCAGACTTTCACGAACTTTCCAATCGAATCCCAGATCTGGTTGTCCAGGCTGTCCAAAACATAGTTTGGCTGCTCGTCATCATAGTGACGCCCGACTTCCTCGGACTCCATTTCAAAAATAATCTTGCTTTGTAACACTTCTCCGTCCATTGCGGCCACTCCTGTCACACAGGTTTCATCCTTTTGGATCGTTGCCATAGTGATCAATTTGTTTTGAAAATAATGAGTTCCCATACTCATATTTCGAAGCCACTCGGTAGGAGGAGCCCATTTGGTCTCTAAGATGAAATGCATAGTTTCATTGTGAATATTGTATTCGTATTCCTCTAATTCAATCCACTCAACACCTCCCCAGTCATCGTTATTAGGTACGAGTTGCTGGAGGACCTCGGAGTGAGCAAACCTGGGCTCATAATCAAATTCAAAGTCTTCTGCCTGCGCTGGAGAGACGTTATAAATCTTTACATAACTTTTTGTTGCGTTCATTGTTCTTCCTCTGTCAAGACCAGCGAACCCTGGTCATCGTCAGCTAAAAACTCAGTAATAAAGTCATCGCCCTGGTAAGGACCCATCAGACTGAAAATAGTTTCACCTCTGTCAGTACATAGGGTGTCGTGCATCTTGTTTTCAAGATTGCCCAGGGCTCGTTTACGTTCACCAAGGCTCCCGGCGCTATGAACTTGAAGCATCTCCAACTCTAACTCTGGAAACTGCTCGGAATCCAGTTCAAAAGTGGGAAATCTCCGTACAACGTTACACTGTTCGGACCAATGAAGTTTGAGCTTCATGACTATTCCTTCCCAAGGGTGAGCTTGACAAGTTCGCTAGCCGTGGTCTTCAGGGTGCGAAGTCCCTTGCGAGCACGAGTGCCGGCGGCCTTGTTTCCTGTTGCGTTCTTTTGAACGTCATCTTCAATCGTTTCCACGAGCGTCTTAAGCTCGGTCCACTTGTTTAATACGTTGTTAGTCATTGTTTTCTCCTTTTCTAACAATCAAATCAACATCAGTAGTTTCTGTGTCTAGTTCTACCCAGACTCTCGCCCCGCAACTCAGCGGCTTGTGAGGTCTGTATACCACCTTAGCAAACTCTACACCATCTTTGGTCTTTAGTATAGCCTCGTGGGCATAATTATTCTCTTTATATGTTTTCACCGTCAAAACTGGCTCGTCAGTTCCGTGCTTGGTGTTGCGCTTGATGACGTGCTGGTTGACGTGGATGATCTTTCTCATCTAAGCCGCACAGTCGGGCTGTTGTACTTCAATGTCCACAGGATCTGCCAATTCTTTGCCTGGTAGTGTCTGGACGATATACTCTGGTCGGGGTGTCCCATCCTGCTGAAGCCACGACAGTCCTTTTCTATCTAAGTAGTCCTGTAGATCGATGCCATACACTGTTTTAAAGTACTCTTCCCAGTCACGTTCCTTGCGGGCATCATTGTCGTAGCCCAGGACAAGCCAGAAGTTATTCTCATTATCCTCACCGTGTTGGCCATCAAAGCGAATGAAATGATCAGTGTGAACCTTGTTATTGTCTAAATCTTCCCGTGTTACATTTGGTGCGTGGATACCCTCCTCAAGCATTTTATATTTATCTGCCCGAGAACTTGCTGTGGTGGATATACGGGTGACGGCACCATCTGCGATCCATTCGTCTAAGTGCTTCTCTATATATTCCTCAATCTTCTGGCGGCGAAAGTTGCACGAGGGAATTCTCCAAGACTCTTTGCTAGCAATGTCCCAATCGTGAACCTTTGGGTTAAGGAGCTTCTTCTGTTGAGTTTTCTTCTTACGCTCCGCTGCACTCAGTGACATGCGGGCTTTCCAAGCACGCTTCTGCCTCGGGGTCAGGTGGTTCTCATCATCCAGAACGTCTTGCATCTCTGTGTAGGAGCGTACAAATACGTCGCCATCTTTGATCCTGTATCCCTCTGACTTGAGGGCTAAAACAGTTTGCCAACTATCAGCTTGATCGGAGCGATCCACGTCTCCTTTAGGGTTACCCTGGCTGTCCTTGTTCTCTTTGTTCCAATACCTCTTTTTCCAACTATCATAGAAGTTGTAAAAGCCCGGCAGCTTGCGGGCAAACTTAGAATCATCCTTATAAAAGTTTTCAAGCCTTTGAGGGTTGCCAACGACAACGCCTTCTTGCTGTCCGGTGGGGTAGCCGTCGCCATAATAGCAGTACATATAAAAGAACTTTGCCATGAGTTCATCCAACTGGCGTCGTTTTAAAATCGGGTGGTTCTTTTTAAAAAACTGGCTCGGTCGTTTGGTGGTGTCACCTTGCGCATGGGCAAAGTGCTCTTCAATTATTTCATTCGCTTTGTCTCGAATTCCGTCGCAGATTTGTGACTGAATAGAATTTCTAATCTCCGCCGCATTCATTGCGCCGGTGGCGTGATAACGTTTGAAGGTTTCATGAATTTCGTTGGTTGTGTAGCCTCGATTTACAAAGAAAACTAGTTGAAAGCTGAGAAAAAGCGACGCCAGTTCGGGGGGCAAATCTTTAAAATATACTCCCTCTTTGAACTGGTACGACCTGCCGTTCGAAGCGACAAAATCCTTGGCGGGCTTCCACTTGAATTCATTGTTGTAGAATTTCTCCAGGCACTTCGTTCGGTTGTTGCCGTCGATTGACATGAGTTCATGTCCATCATTAAAGGCGTCCGTGAAGAGAGTTCGCTCTTCGGGTGTCAAGAATCCCCACTCCTCATCGGCAAGTAAAGTTTGCCGGATCTCTACGATCTCCAACGCTTGAAGCATCAGTCCTCGCATTATGCTATCGACATACAAGCTACAGTCCCCGTCTTTCCAAAAAAAGTGCCTTTGGAAAGCTTTGTTTAGCCAAATGCGAGGAGAGATGGGGGCGATGCCCAAATCAGTGTCCCCTAAAACTAGACGTCGAATGTGGATAACGTGGATCTGCCTCCGTTTGGGAGAGTTATTAAAAGTTATCTCATGCACCATGGTGCTTTTCTCGTGGTCCCAGAAGGTGTGGATACTATTCATAACCTTTTGCTCTAGGCGCTGTTGGTCTGTTTTAAGAGTGTTGCTCATTTACTTTTACTTTCCTTCTTTAGGAGTGGTGTCCGAGTCGGACATTATTTAATGTATACATATAATAGCATATTACTGGACTGTGTCAAGCTTTTTTTTAATCTTTTTTAATCTTTTTTAACATATTTTAGAGTCTTCTAAATTGTTTTCTAGAAAGCTGATTCGGGACTCAAGTTCGTTAATACGTTCATTGTGTTGCATGACGAGTTCGTACATGGTACCACAAGCTTTCTCTAGCTGGAAGAAAGCTTCCAGAAGTTTCTTAGTCTCTCCACTATCCACGTTTTCTCTCCTTAATTCCTATTCATAGTTTACATCACGAGGGTCTAATTCGTTAAGCTCTTTTTCATCAAATTCGTCATTTTCTATTAGATCGTAGATTGAAACCTTATCCTCTTTGCTTTTGTGATATCTTTCAGTCAGTATATAATGCACCATCGTCGGTGAGACTTTATAAATGTAGTGGGTTTGCCGGGCAAACCATTTAGATATTTCCCTCACAGACATTTTGCCCTTTTGCGAGCGGATCATCTCAACGTGACGTTTGGTCAGTTTATGGTTTTTCTTTTTGGCCCGTGCCCTGTCTTTGCGAGGCTTAGTTTTCTTCTCGTCGTTCATTCTTTCACACCATGCACATATTTACAAGCTTCTAGAACATCTCTGATGTTTTTGACTGCTCGTGCGTCATCTTTAAATCTTCCCTCTAAGAATACCATAGCAATGCACAATCGTTCAAATGTTTTAAGAGTCACATCTCGCTTCTTCAGTTTCTTGCAACACTCCTGCGGATCTTTGGGTATTGGGATGGTTGAACAAGCGGCACACATCAAAAAGGATAACAGAATACTTCTCACAATAAAAAAGCGCCCCTCACCAGTTACTAGTTTACCACATAATGTGAGCAACTGTTAATAAAAAAGGCACCCCCGAAGGAGTGCCTTTTAAGAAGCTAAATGTTCCCTATTTTAGATCCTGATGAATCTAATGTATGGTGTATATGCACCTGCTGTAATAGTGGCACTGGCTTCTGCTCTAATATAGAGCGTTCTTTCAGATGAGGTGTAAGTTGGACTGTTAGCCACAAAAGCCAAAGACGCAGCGCCCTCGCCATTGGTCCCAGCAACTGAAATCCCTGAGCCAATAGCAACCGCTGTGGCGGAACTCATGAGTGCAGCAGCAGCACAAATTTCAGCACCGTCATCTGCCGTACCAACCTTAACATTGATGTTACCACTTGAGCCGGCAATGGCTGTTTTAAGGACAACACCAACGTCAACCAAAACTGTACCTGCTGGTTGAACCACGGTCATTTCAGCATCAGTTGCGCCGCTGCCAACGGCAGTTACGGCAGTACCGAGTGCTGCACCTCCCATCCCAATTGGGAGAAGCGTTATCTCATCTTCAAACCTGACGCCGGCACCTGCGCTTTGAACCAAACCTTTTGCATTACTGAAAACTGACTTTACCATAATATATTCCTCCTTTTATGTTCACATGCTTCTGGCACGGGTGTGAGTTCCCCTTATGGTTGTGCCAGACTTATATTATATAGACCGTATAAAAAGCAAAAACATTATGTTATTGCTCTTTTTATTTCTTTTTTTGATTTATTTCTCTCTTGAAACCTTCAGACAATACTTCGCTCACTGATGGCCCATCTGATATATACATCATCGGCGTGCAGCAAACAGGACAATGAGGCTGCGGCAGGTCAAAATAAAACTTGAACTTGCACTCCTTGACGAGTCCGTTGTTTTGTGGACCGGCAGACCCACATTTCCAATTTATTCTTTTCATATCTTTTCGAAGTACCTCTCTGCCAGAATAGATCTACATCGATATTCTGTGGCACCAATCAATAATATATAGTTTTGTGGCTGTCCGAGTTTATTTTTTTCGATTTTCTTAATCAGTCCCGTCAAGTGCCCCAAGCTAATATGTCGAGCATCCGAGCCGTGAAAATATTCCTTGACCATGTTGTTCTTGCTGCGAACGTTCACTGTCAGTGTTGTACCAGTATCGGACACAGCTATGAACACCAGATTGCCCGGCTCAAGTTTCCCCATCGCTCTCGTTGGTCGTGGTAACGCCGTAACTATGCAGCATGTTTGCGAGTTGGTATAGCTGTGTTCCCATGTCTGCTGCCAGTTCAGCAGTCTCAGTCATAATCTCCGGATCTAGAACAGCCTCCGTTGCTTGGCGAGCACCATGGTCCACCAGTTCTCCAACAAACATTCTCATTTGGTAGGACAATTCCGAAAAGAATCTCGGCATCTCTAAGCTATCCTTAATTGTACTTGAGATCTCATCTTCATAAATTCTCTTGTAGTTGTTGTCTGTAGTCATTGACCAAATCCTTTCGTGTGTAAATATTCTATATTATTTTATCAGTTGTGTTTAGTAATTAAAATATTTTTTATTCTTAACCAAGCCATGGCTCAATCTCTGCCGAATTCACCCACCACACAATGTTCTTAAGGAACTGCACTTGGTATTGAGCCGAACGCTCTTCGCTAGGCCCTCGCAGGATCATGCCTACTGTTCCGTGAGGTATCCGGTTCTCGTTGCCTCCATCACCATCGATGGGCGATGAGGAATATAAATCTTTCGCACACATGACCAGGCACCCAGGCTCAAACAGCGAATATTCTCTAGTCTTTATCGTCGGCATATTTTCGAAGCACTTCGTAAAGTCGTTGCGGCGTTAGATCGCTGTAGTGGTAAAGATTATCAACTGCGCCGGCAAGTCGCAAAGCGTAGGCAATCCATTCAGAGCAGTACCAGCGTCCTGTCCGCTTGATGTGGAACGGTGTGAGTTTGGAGAGGATCATGCCTGCCCAGTCATAGCCGTCGCCTTTGGTGTCGTGGTAAAATAACTCAATGGTGTTGACCTGCTCCGGCGTGACGGGTATACAGATAATGTCGTAGTCTTCCATATTTTCTTCAGCCTCAAGCCAGATCTTTCGAATGCCTTCCGTGCTAAAGGGCAAGATGCTGATCGATTTGCCGTCAGGCATCAAAAGTTCAGCATGAGAGTAGATGGATTGGGTAGTTTTTCGGACGATCCGGTTGTGCCACTCTCCTTCGCCCTTGTAGAACGCTACGCAAAGTTGAAGTGGTTGGTCGTCTTTCTTTACCCCATAATATATTAACTATGCATCATTTGCAGAAGATGCAGAAGTTTTATCGTTAGGGATAGCTTTTTCTGTGGTTTGCTGGTCTTGGTGATCCGCAAGTTCCATGATTTGTGAAAAAATTTGGCGACGAGTTGCGGTTGAGAACTGAAAGTTTTCCAATATATTCTGAATATGTTCCTTGAATTTCTTTCTGTTATACATTTACTTCTACCTTTCGAATATAAGTGTAGGGCATAAGTTCAATTTTGTTACCAAATAAAACCTTAACGGTTCCTCCTTTATATTTCTCTTCTTCTGTTTTAACAAAGAGGGGAAAAGATTGTCTTACTAGTATTCCCATGCGGGCGGGGGCATCGCCGGCCATCAGCGGAAGGATTTCTTCAACTAGATCACCAACCTTTAGCACTCTTCTACTCCCCGAGAAAATAATAGGCTGTCAAAAAGCCCGCAATATAAAAGAAGGGGTGGAGCATAATGTGTAGCTTCATCTTCTCGTGGTAATAAGACATGGCAAACATAAATTTAGCAGCCAGTTCCGCAGTAGCCATTTCATTCGTTCCATCACTAAATTTAGTAACCCAATCGGTCATAGATAGCTCTCTTTGTTTGTCTTCGGGTGTCATAGTTCTCGCAGCCACTTCGGGTCTTTGACCTTGGCAGCCCCTTTCTTAATTTTTAGTAGTCTCGCTACGGGGGGGATGTTCATCCACTCCAGATCATAAGACCCTTCAAAGTCTCCAATTTGATGAGGGATACATCCCAATTTCACCAACTTCTTATGAAGGTAGGTAAACTGACGCTGTGTTTCTCGTCCCGCATACACTCCAATGCTACCGTCCTTAAAATTACAAAAAAACTCGTCTGTATTAAACTTTCCTATGGCTCGGGCTACGGGGAGGCCGTCCTCGGCTTCCTTTAGTCGTAGTCTGTTATTCTTACAAAATGTTTTAAAGGTTTCAATGTGTTTGTTAAGTTGCTCAGATGTAAGCATGAAAATCCCTTTCAAGGTGGCTATAGTTATCTGGTGAGTGTGTCTACAATGTCAGTAGCCCATTCCGTTAGCCACCCCTATTATAACACTAAGCACACGATTATTTAAGTCTTTCTCTTGCCATAACTATGCCGAGAATAGCTAGAAACGTAAGCCCGATTAGTCCATTTAAGAGAGCTTTGGGCAAGTCCCTCATTGATGAGAAGTCAACTTTTTTATCTCATCAAAAGCAAGAATCGAAAAATAGACAGGAGCGTAAAGAATAGAGATTACCGCTGTTAAAGCTTGATAACTCATTAATCATACTTTCTGCGGAGCCCACCTCGGCTATAGCTGGAAAGAAGAGCGTGGTGGAGGAGGTTGCCCATTTCTTCGGCGATCTCCTCCATGGTCATGTCGGTGCGGTGGCAAATATCCTCCATCGTTTCAATAGTAGCCATGTTGGCGGCCACCGTGAAACTAAGAACATGGGATAGCTTTGAGTACTCCACATCCCCAACGTCAATCTTCTGGTTCGTGATCATCTTGGTCCTCCATCAAACTTAGGACTTCCCGAGTTCGGGCAATAAAATAGAATAAGGCGAAGAGATAACCAAAAGTAAATCCAGTCACAGTTCCGCCGACAGCATCAAGCAAAATACACGCCACCAAAAATATTATCGAAAAATAATAAAAACTCATTCCCACTAGTTGTTTTGTAGTGAAATTCCGCATGTTTTTTCTAGCCATGCCAGGGCGTCCTCCGTATTTTCAGTGTATTCACTTAGCATCACCACCTCACCTTTAGTTAGTTTAACACAGGTTTCATCTTCTATTAAATCATTTTGTGCCAAATCTTCTGTTACAAACTCTAGCTGGCTTGACAAAGCGATAACTGCACCAGCATAAGCAATCGCATCAGAAATAGGGAATTCTGAATCAGGCTGTTCCACCAAAGAACAAAGATACTCAAGGTCGGCCGTCAGCTTTTCCGCAGCGTTAAGGATGGTTGTAACTTTGATCCCATAAAATTGTTGTGTCACCGCAGAACCCATCCGGGGAATCTCCTTTTAAAGATGCCCCGCATGCGGTTAACCTTGTTGGCGTATTTAATTATCTTTTCTTTATTCTTCGATTTTTGCCAGCCTGGTCCACCATTGTAACATGCGGGCAGGTTGAGTCCCCGGCAAGCCTTATAATTTCGCATCTCCCGTATAACAACGGTAGCAGCCACAGTAGCGTGAGCCGGACTCGCCATGTCTACCGCAAACTTCTGCGGGGTTTTGTATCCCCAATACTTCTTCCCCCAAAATCTCCAGTTGACCTGAAAGATTCCGTAGTCTCCTGTGCGGGATACTTTATTGCTCTTGAGGCGTGACTCTACCCAAGCAAGGGACACCATAAAGTAGGGGTCTTCCTCAAATTGGTTGGCTTGGTCGATAACAACCGCAGCGTTAAACTGCTGTTCTGTATTAAAATAGGAGGGAAAGTCGTAAGCGAGCATTGACACTAATATAACTTCTAACATTATTCAAAATCAATGTCCACTTCTACCTTAATGTTCATCTTCGGAACACGCAGGTGGTTGACAAGTCCATGTTTCTTTGCTTCCTGGGCATCCATAAACCAGTCAGCATGTTTTTTAGTAAAAACCTTTTTCTTAAAATAGTCGTCTTTCTTTCCGCAATTACGAGCCATCATAGTAAATATCTTCTCGTCAAGCCTTTCGGCTTCTTTTACGTCGGCTTTTAATTCTTCTATCTTTCCCCAGCCTACGCTGCTGACGTCGTGAATCATCACAGTAGCATCGGGAGCAGCAAATCTGAGTCCTTCTTCGCCGAAAGTTAAAAGAACGGCTCCGCAGGACATGGCTTTTCCTTCCACAATGGTGGCGACTGCCACATCAGCCGACTTGATGGCTGCAATCATGGTCATCAGCGAATAAACTTGTCCCCCATACGAGTCAATGACAACGGGAATTACTTTTTGTCCGGTGCTGTGAGCATGTGCCATCTTTGTGCAAAAATCGTTGGCTGATTTTTCATCAAACTTATTGACTTTGATAATGACGGGCTGCTTGCGTAGTTCAACCTCTTTAATTAGGGAGGAAACCTTTGAAGTCCAAATCATTTTTATCCTTGTAAAAGCTGTTTGCCTTTATCTAAATATTCTTTAAGATCAGTAAACCCACCAATAAACTTTTCTTGTCCTTCGGTGATTTCTACTACAACGGGTACCGTTTCCCAACGATAGGTGGTCTTGATTTCATTGAGCAACTCTGGCTTGGTATCCAGAGCATAACATTCAAATTCTTTTTGGTGTTCCGCCAATAATCTAACTGCCGCTTGGCAGTAAGGGCAGCTATTTTTAGTGTATAGTCTAAACTTCATTTATAATCTCCATTTGAACAGGGTGAACCCTTTCATAAGTAGTCGCCGCAAACTTAACTCGGTAAAACTCTCTACCCGCATAGTCATTATTTTCAAATGCAGACCCGATGATAATTCCATAGGGATGTTCTTGTTCGGAATCTATCTTTTTGTCCTCGTTAGTATATAAATTTTCAGAAGGGTAAAAATAACCAAGACGTGGCGCAACTAAAGTTCCGGGTACATAGGGATTCTCTTTTTGGATTCTCTTAATAAATTCTTCTCGCCCAAGGTCAGATTGTTTCAGCATCATATCTACAGTGTTCTCATAAGAGAAAACCGAGGAAAATGGTGTAAAAGTCTTTTCCTTCTGACGAAACCACCTATTATTATTAATAAAAGATTTGGAGGGAACACAAAGAAAATTGTTCTCCGAAACTAAAAATCTTTTCTTCCCTTTGTCCACTGTAAAGGAAACCTGACGTAGCCCGGCTTCGTCCCTTCCTTCATATTTCAAGTTGCGACACCAAATAAACCGGCCATTCCGCACCAAAGTATTGTTTGCTGAATTATCGAGCACTCCTCGCAGGAACACAAGGCGGCAAGCGGACAAGTCGCCCGAAGAGGAATAATTGTATCGACGAACCGCCATATGCTCAAACATAGGATTAAGATTTCGCTCTCGGATATGGCCGCTCCACTCTGAGGTGCAGTGACTAGCCCGAAGCTCGTCCCAGGTAGGCAGTGTCACGGCTGATTTTCCTGTAGTAATCTACAAAACTTATCAAAAGAGCCGACCACAATTATTTCAGAAGAGCGGAAAGAGTTGCCATCAAGCACAAAGGTACTAAACTTGGTACCGTCTGGAAACCTGCCTGCCATCTTCTTGTCATCTGCTGATGTGGAAAATTCATGTGGGTGTACTGACACGACATACTCTGTGTTGAGCAAACATTCTCGGGTGTCATAAATCTTTTCAAAATTTACATAGTCGGACCCATCGGGTCGCTCCTTTGTTATTCTAATCTGTTTTTCATATACTTCTGCAACTTTAAGCACGGGACATTACCTCCATTGTATCAATCGTTCTCACAAACCAGTCACTTCCTTTAACGTGGATTTTGTGATAAATGCTTTCATTATCATAATTGGGTGTGACCATCACTCCGTAGGCGGGCTCGTCCAGACTTATCCAGTCGTGGATTTCTCCACCTTCACTAATTGCTCCAAATATCATAATATCTGAAGGTAAATATACTAGGTCACCCTTCTTCGGGATCATCTCGGTCTCCTTCGGCAGGACTAATACCATCCAGAAAAGAATCAAAGTCTTTCATACTCTCAATAGTCTCCTTGAGTTCGGCTACACTTCTCACCTCTTTGCCGGTAAGCGGCATCGGCGTGGTGGGCATAGCTGGTTGTGGCAGTATAGTTTCAAACCGTGCCTTCTCAAACGCTGTCAGCATATCACGATATTGTTCCAATTGGGTAGCTACTGCTCCAAGAATCTCCAGAGCTTTTCCGATCCCCCCAAGAAGGTCTTGGGGTTGGGAAATCTCCAACAGATCCATTGCTTGGTGTAGCGGGTGCAATTCCTCCCGTACCACCGCTGCCATGGTTTCTTGTACTCGACCCACATCTACTTCAAAGTTAATTGTTGCTCGCATATACTAAATCCTCCTTACTAGGATTATCTCTCAATCTTTAAATTTTGTTAAGAGTTAGTTCTTTTTCTTTTTCTTTCGTTCCGCACCCTTGAGGCAGCGGTCTTGAAGGACAACCTTCTCGCCATTTACGAGGAGGGTTGAAGAAGCGTAGAGCCCGGTGGGGTGGTTCTCCATCACGAGCCCAAACTGGTTGTGAAGCTTGGGATTATCTACCAAGTTGTAGTTCGCTCGGATGAGACAGAGAGAGCCAGCCGGAAAGGCAGGCGGCTCAGTCGCAGTAGCGATGGCCTTCTTGGCGTACTTGTTTTTGGTAAGTGCTTCGAACTGACGCTCGGTCGGCACGAAGTCTTCTTCAAGCAAAATGTTGCTAGCCAAGTCGCTGAAGTATTGGGTTGTGCGATAGTACTTAGCCACGATGAGAGCGGTCTCTCGGTGGTCAGCCTTGTAGGACTGAGCCCATCGCTCACGCTTCAGGACAGTCTCGGGCGAGTAGCGTTGCTCCATTTTCTCAAGGCACTCAATCTGTTTGACACTCAATGTGCCACCATCCTGAAACTGGCGCTGGAGGGATTCCCCAAACTGGCGGTCCTTTTCGGACAGCTTCTTAGCCATCAAGGACTCAAAGCGAGCCTCGCCGTTCTTCACCTCAAGGCGAGGATTAGGAGCGGGACGGCGATACATTTGGTGCCAGTAAGACATAAGGGGCTTTCCTCCATAACTATATTAGCATGGATGGGTGGTATGTCAAGTTTTATTTTCTGTTATTATTATTTCGGCAGTTGGGAGCCACCCTCGGTATGGCTGATATTCATTTTCCGGAACGTCTACTGAAACCACCAATGTTCCAGCTTGCTGATTATGTAGACATGCTATGGAATCTTTTTGCATAACAATGTGCCAGCCTTTCTCGCCATATCTTTTTATCTTCTGAATGGTGCGATGTGATGCCCCTTCGGCAGCATTAAGAAAAACGATTTTATCCACATGCTTTCCTCCAATTTTTGCACCGGCGACGGTAATAAATCGCTCCCCCTAGAAAAATGAGTGAGAGAAATAAGCCCAACATATCACTTCATCATGAAATCCAGAAAGAGTTTGACCCATACGCCGGCTGCTGCGGTTGCTATAACCCAAATTAATTTAGAACTACTAATTCTCCAACTACGAAGTTCAGCTAATTCCAAGCGAATCTTCTCTAATTCTTCGAACTCTTTGTCGGCATGCTGTTTCCAAACTACCAATTCCTTAGCAAATTCTAATGCCGGCTTAGTTTCTTTGACATATTCCAACCGTCGATCCGATTCTATTTCTAATTGTTTTACTCTGCTAAAAAGTCCCGAATCGGGTTCATAAATACTTTTCTTAATGCCCCGCATCCCTTGAAGGATTTCGTCTTGTGTTTCTTTTATGTGCTCAACTTCCACTAATAACTTTTCAAAACCACCATTTAAAGATTTAGCGTTAGCTAACCTAAGCTCTACGCTCTCTACCTTTAATAACAATCGTTCAAGAAGCTCTTGGCTCATTTTCGATACCCCGCACACAGAAATTACAAAAAAACCAGCAGAATTAATCCGATAATCCCGCTGGTCAAAACACTTGTTGTAAGTAGTTTAGTCGGAGGTCTTCTGCCCCGAAGATTCCCGCAGGACAGCACAATTTGTGGTAAGTAATGTGCCGGCTGCGGAGGCTGCATTTATTAGCGCAGCCTTTGTAACCTTAACTGGGTCTACGACGCCTTCTTCAATTAAATTCTCAAACTTTCCTGTCCGAACATTTAATCCGACATTCTCATCCTCTCGTTGTAAAAGATTATTAATAACCAAGTCAGAAGATATGTTTGCGTTCTTTAAAATCTGTTTCAAGGGAGCGAAAACAGACGTAACAATTACGTTCGCTCCGAGGGTTTGATCTGAGTTCTCCAGCTTCTCAAGCTCTAGTGTTCTACTGGCTCTAATCAAAGCCACTCCAGCCCCAGGGACTATGCCTTCCTCTTGTGCTGAACGGACAGCCTCAAGGGCATCCTCCACTCTGTGTTTCTTTTCTTCAACTTCTATTTCTGTAGCGCCGCCCACTCGGATAATAGCAACTCCAGATGCCAATTGAGTTATGCGCTTTTGAACTCTTTCTGCTTCCGCCAAACTTTCTAGTTGTTCAACCTCAGCCTTCAAAGCATCAGTTCTTTTTTCTATCTCTGCGGGATCACCACCGCCGCCGGCTAACGTTGTCCGAACTTTAAGAGCCTCGACTGTCTTGCATGTCCCCAAGTGTGCTAAGGTAATCTTATTAAGCCGAATGCCGGAGTCCTTGCTGATAAAGGTTGCACCCGTAGTCAACGCTATATCCGATAAAGTATTTCTTCTTTCTTCGCCATAACTGCCAACCTTAATCGCTGCAATCTTCATGTTCCCCCGCAGAGAATTCATTACCAAGGCTGCCAAAAGCTGACCTTCAATTTCCTCAGCTATAACAATAAACGGTCTGCCATCTCTGGCTACAACTTCCAAGACAGGAAGCATATCATCAATTGTATCGAGAGTCGCATCAGTCACCAAGACCAGCGCATCGGAAAAAGTCACAGCGGCTCGGCGGTGGTCGGTGACAAACTGAGTTGAAACATATCCTCCTTGAAACTGGTAGCCCTCGACAACATCGAGACTTGTCTCAAGCGAACGGGACTCCTCAATTGTAATAGCTCCGTCTTTTCCGGCAGCGTCTACCGCTGTGGCAACCAGTGTGCCAATTGCTTTATCCCCGTTGGCGGATACTGTAGCAATATGTGTAATGTCTTCTTCCGAAGAAACAGGAATAGCTGCGGCATCCAAGTTCTCAATAATCTTTTCGACAGCAATGTCCATTCCGCGCTTCAGTTCAATGCTGGCTGCACCAGCTACAACCTGTCGGTTTGCCTCTTCCATTATCGCACGGGCCAGAACAGTGCTAGTTGTGGTTCCGTCGCCGGCTGTGCTATTTGTCCTCAAGGCTGCCTGCCTTAAAACCTCAACGCCGGCTTGTTCGTAGTCATCTTCTAGTTCCACAACCCGAGCGACACTCACGCCGTCCTTAGTGATCACCGGATCTGCACCTCGCTTATAGAGGATAACATTTTGCCCTCTTGGCCCAAGTGTGGACGCTACAGCATCAGCAAGTTTGTTCGCACCAGATAAAAGCTTTTGACGAATTTCATCGCCAAATAAGATTCGATCACTCATTTATTGTTTCTCCTTTACGTTTAATATAAGTATTTCTTTAGACTTTTTATCAGAAGACATACCGTATGCCCATTCAGGATACACGATTTCATAATCTTTGTAAAGCTCTAAAATTTCAGGGTGAGGATTATATGATATCACCCAGTTGTTTTTCTTTTTGATTTCTTCCGCAAATCTTTGGTGATCAAAGTCCTTGTGAGTCGAACCCCTCTCACCGTATAGAGTAGACTTTTCCAAAAGATATGGTGGGTCAGCGTAGATAAAAGTTTCATCGTCGTGTCTCCTAAGACTGTCTTCAAACGAGGCGCACTCTACAGTGAGGTTATTGCACTTAAAATCTCGCAAGCGATCAATACTTGACTGGGTATAGCGTGGGTGGTTTGGCGACATTCCTCCGCTCAAAGTAGCACCGCTAAATGAGCAGCGATTGACTACATAGAAGACACAGGCACGAAGCATAGGGTCTAGGGATGTATTTGTCACCCGCTCTTGAAAATACTTAAAGTTTTCCTTGGAGCAAGGGTAAAGTGCCCCCTCCAAAGTGTGTGCCATGGCAGGGGCTCTCGCCAGAACGTGCTGCCAAAAGTTTGTCAAGGGTTCGAAGATATCATAACCATGAACTTTTGCGCCTTGTGAAGCGTAATGAATTTCTATGGAGCCACCGCCAAAGAATGGACTGACCATTTCAGTCAGGTCTTTTGGGAAGTAGGGTACAATATGTTTGAGGGCTCTCGTTTTACCGCCTGGGTATCTGAGTAAAGACTTCAACTGTCCTCGCTTTCTTAGAAATCAATTTCAAGCCCTTGTTCTGTTGGCTCTATATTGAATGTATCCATGAGTGCGGCGATGCTTTGTTTTGCCCTGGTTATTACAGTCGCTATTAGCTTAGAAACATAACGTTTGGCCAACTCAAAGAGGGATTTTGCTCGGTCAATAACCCATTTCCAGGCTTGGGAGCTAACTTGCCCAACTTTATCCATAGCCTTCTTTGTCAATGTCATCAGGTTGTCAAACACACCCTCTGTCAATATCTCTGAACTAATATGATTATAATATCTTTCAGACAAAATGTCAACTTCCTGTTTAAAAGTATCTGCTCTCTGGATTCCATCACTAACTGTTTGGGTTGCTAGCTGGACTCCTCGACCAACAGAACGGCTCCTAATTTCCAAACGCACATCATCCGCTTTCTTTGTGAACCAAGACAGGTCATCGCCGCCTTTCCACATGTGTTCGTATTCAGATTTGCCTGGGTTTTTTTCTGACCACTTTAGAAGATATTTTGCTTTCGGTTCGTCTTCGTTAAACTTGCCTCTGCCGGTGGCTACTTCCCTAAATATCCTTGCTCGTCCATCTGTGCTGGAAATGATACTATTCAACTCACTGCTAACCGCTGCGCCGTTCTCAGCCAGGGCTCTATTAACGTTTTCCTTGATTTGTTGCAAAGATAATCCAGCGGCTTCAGCCACTTTCTCCATTTCGCTCAATTCGGCTCCCTTGTCAGGTAATTGCAACTCACCCTGCCCGCCTGGCTTCATCTGGTTTATCAATTTTTGATAGGTGTTGCCTAGCGAGTTTTTGAACTTTTCTCTCTCAGTCTCGGTTTTTTGACGCTGGAGGAACCGCTGGAATTCTTTTTTAAGATCAGGAGTTATAGATACCTTCCCGTCATCATCTATCTCTAGTCCTTGTATTTTTTTGGTGTCCAGAACATCAAAGCCAAGAGTGGCAGACAACAGTTTCTGAAAGCCTTGCTTTATCGTTGTTTCAGCTTTTTCCTTGTCTTTCGGCGATTTCTTGGGGTTTTTAATAATTGCTGCTTCATCGGCAAACTGACCTGACATAAATTTGTCTGAGCTAGCTAGTGCGGATTTGAGAAAACTGTCTTTGGTTGTTTCAAATGTTCCTAGTCCTGTCTTGGTGGCTCTATCTCCAACTTGATCTAAAACTTCTCCAAGATTAGCTAGTTCATCTGGTCTCTGTCCATCAAAAGCTCCAGCCAAGATAGCTTTTATTTCAGGAACCTGTGCGCTAGAGAATCTAGCACTCTCAAGATTCTTGACAGAAACATGGTGGTCGCCAGAGGCAAAGTGGATAATTATATCTGTCTTTGGCTCTGTTGATTCTAGCTCTGAGTATCTCGGAGTTAATGTTGCAGTAACCTTGCCTCCACTAGCACGAGTAGAATAAGGTGGCTTTAACTTTCCGCCCCAAGCTTTTGCTCCTCTGATAGCCTCAAATACACTGCCACCGTTCTTGAGTTCGTCTGGGTCTGGCTCATACTTACTATTTTTTAGCTTTTCAAGTTGTTCTTTCTCTTCCGGAGAGAGTTTCTTCTTATCTTCTAGGGCTTTAATTTTTGAGTTGAGTTCCTCTCTTTTTTCTGGGGACATTTCTTTTTCCGCAGATATTATGCCACTCTTTTCAGAAATTGCGGCGGATGCAAACTCTTTTGCTGCTGTCGGATCTTCGCTGGCTATGATACCATACACTATGTTGCCCTCGAACGCAGTGGCACTCTGTTGTCCGCCGCCTTTTTCGCCTTGGGTGCCCATGCTAAGAATTACTGTTCTTGTAAAATCACCCCTGCTTAAAGTTATGGCTTTGTAAGACTGTCCAGACTTTTCCTCATCAGCCGGCAAAGCAGTCCAACCAGCCGGTGGATTTGCTCTCATCTTTTTTGATACAGGACTACGAGCGGCCTTAGCCCCGGTGTTTGTGAGAGTAATATTGGACCTTCCCTTTGATTTAATTTCCGCATTGGGGAACCTATCTTGAATTTGCTCTAACGCCCAGGCTGCTAGTGCATCTTCGTTTGCTGCTACCGTTCTGGGGCGTCCTCCGTGAGAAGGTTTGAATGCGGCAGATGGCGACCTAGGGTCAACCTCCGTCAACAAATTATCAATCATCTCGTTGAGCATTGACTCAAATTGAACTGTGTTTGCAGGAGTGCTGTGTCCTGCCATGGCTTTAGCATTTTCTATTTTGCCCATTAAGGCGGGAGAATGTTGATGCAAGTCATCTTGCACATCGGGACAATCACAGTTATTATATGCGTTCTCGACATAACTCTCCACACCCATAGCGGAGTCGCCGTCAAGAAACAAATCTAAAACAAAAGTTTCGTGTTGCCGATCATTCATCGTATCCCAATGTTCATAACTTAAATTATTTAATTTAAGGCGGCGATCAAGCTCGCTGATCTTCTCGCTGAACTCATTGCTTACATCCGGATCGGAAGCTAGCTGCACTATGACAGGGCTACGATGCACGTCTACTTCCTTCTCTTCTTAAGACCAAGCTTTTTGTTTAACCAACTGGCAACCCTATCAACGTTCCCTGTATAAAGCGGATCTTCGCTTTCGCCCATTATATGCAAAAGCTTTCCACGACCACGGCGGAAATAAACATCTCCCATGGGAGTCATAAAACTAAGACTCCGTGATCGTGTTCTCATCATATTTGTAATTTGTCCCGGCGACCATGATTCTTGAAGAGGCTCCCTAAGCTCAACTGCAAGTTCCTCTCTGACGATAGAACGAACTCTATTAAGCGCCTCTTGCTCCAAGGCTTCCTCGGATTCCCCTTCCACCTTGCTCAAAAACTTGGCTCGTATTTTTACTTTCTTGCCATCTTCAAGCTCAACAATAGCACCGCCAGCCATCGGTTCGATCACTGTCCCAACCTCGGAGCTACGATCATCCTGAACCTTATCGCCCTCTTTGAAAACATCTCCTTGAGCTTCAGTCAAAATCCCAGCTTCACTAAGATTCTTATATTCTTCCGCAACAAGCTGTTGTAGGCGGGCTTTCGTTATTTTAAATTTCATCTTATTGTTTTCCTCATGGGGGGATAAGTCGTTCTCTATAAATAGTCCTACAGCAATCTAAAGTCCTGCTCTTCTAGGAGGGTATAAGTAAACATATCTCCATACAGGGACGCAGCGTTCTTACAAGAAGCCATAAAACTATTAAAATCCTCTACTTTTTTAAAGACTTGACAGCCGGCAGACCACCTGTCTACTTGGCTACTTTCAGTGTATGGGTTGCTTCTGTGGATATTAATTCCAAAGTACCCTGGGTACTCCGGAGAAGAATAAAAATCTAAAACCTTATCCTTGTTGTTGTCCCGCCAAACCCTGACTGGTTTCCTCTGGCACAACGCTTCATATTTGCCCTGGTGCTTTGCTATCTTCCAAGTCGATCTGTATTGCCCAGGGACTAAGATTGCTGTGCCTTTTGGGTTTAAAGGATTGAGAAGCCAGTGTTTTCCGGGGTCAGTTGTGATGGGATAAACATCCTTAATCCACTCTTCAGTTATATTCTTATAGAAGACCAACAAATAATCGTCAAACTTATTGCTCTCGGAAGTCCCTCTTCTTATACCAACTATATTTAAATTGTATGTTCCACTCTCAAAGAAGGTAAAACCTTTTTTCTCCATAACCGAACGAACATTTTCTAAAGTCAACAGTTCCTCTAGGGCGAGAGGCTCTTCTTCCTGCGGTTTCTTTGGCGCAGGTATCCTAGAGAAGAATTCAAGAATAGACATAAAAAGTTTCCCAAACATTTCTAACACCCCTCGACTTCTTCTTGTTCACCTTCAGGCTCAACATAGTATAACACATCTCCTGAAAACTTTAAATCCAAGTTTCCCTCAAGGTATCGAGAAAGGATGCCCCAATAACGTCCAAGGTCTTCTTCACTTAATTTCCCAGACTTTAGGTTATCGAATGCCCAAACAGCAACTCGATACGCAAAAAAAGCTTTGTCAGCATATACAATTGATTCGTCCTCGGAAAGAGAGATAGCTCCCCTCTCCCAAAGGTGGTCTAAAAAGACTTCCCGTGGTATCACAGAACCTCCTCTTCCTTAATATAGCCTTTTTCTTCTAAAACGTTAAGGTGTTGGCTTTTTGGGTGGCGGTGGTGAGGATGCCTGGCGCATTTTCTGGATGCGTTCAGCGGATTTCTTGTCGCCGCGGAAACCTGTGGCACCGCCGGGCTCTAGGGTTGCTACGCCTCGGCGTTCTAACTCGTCTTCAATCCATTGCTGCCCGACCGGGTTCTCAACAGGGGAGTCAACAAATTTTTCCACGCCTGCTTTGATTTCTTCGGGGGGTGGTCCATATACATTATTATTTACAAGAGCAAAGTTCTTGCCGAACAACTGTTGGTAGTATTTCAAGTTGGCTTGGCAGGCTTCCCACATCGCAATCAAACCATCAGGTCCGTCTTCCGGAAGAGTGCGGGCTCGTTTTTGGTTTCGCTCTTTGG
>Ga0080013_1000085_pt1 | contig 126849 bp, 105 predicted proteins | sample ETNvirenome_6_85_FD_69236 | JGI IMG/M metagenome (GOLD analysis project Ga0080013, IMG submission 69236) | Marine viral communities from the Pacific Ocean - ETNP_6_85 (SPADES assembly) (version 2) | ecosystem: Environmental > Aquatic > Marine > Oceanic | place: Pacific Ocean | collected...
CCTTGTTGCTGGATCATTCCATTTTTCTGGCTCATCTGTGTATCCAGCATCGTCTTTTGTAGTACTTCTTCTATTCCATGCTGACGGACTATCAGATGCTACTGGCTGTTGATCTCGCGGCGGCTTTCTGGGAGAGATATCCCAGGGAAGCTTATATTGATCATCAAAGTCACGAATTCTTTTAATTGATGCCTCTAGGGAATCTTGAAAATCTGTTACGCCTCTTGTTATTTCAGCATCTAGCTCTGCAATGCGTGCCTCCCAGGGCGCTTTTACAAATGGATGCTTGACATCATCGAGGCTATGCCATTCTTTTATATTTGTAACTTTTCTACTCTTTACGGCCTGTTCAAATGTTATCGGCTTGCCGTCGATCTCTCGAAGCGGAATTCCATTATTATCCGTATCAAACCATTTGTACTTTTTACCTTCGATAGCATCATCTATCCAGTGGCCAAGCTCATGAGAAAGTGTACTTCTTACCTGTTGTGTCGACTGTAACGATCCCCCAGACCCCATAGCGTCGATAAAAGCAGTTTTCATAGTATCTTCAAAACTATCTGGTCGACCTGACTTAGTACCTACTATAGCCTCCCACTCTTCTAAGCTAAACGGTTCAACAATTGTCTTGCTTCTTCCTTCCGCACCTGCAGCAATATATGCCCCGAGCACATGGTCTTCACCTTTTGGCCTCACTACAAAGTCCATGTTTTGGATTTCTTTAATAACATCCTGCCTATATTTTGATGCCTGAGGAGGTGTAAGGGTGCTTAGATAGTCACTTAGAGAGTTGTCAACAATTTTTTCAATATCAGAAATATCCAATAAGAGATCCACCCTAATTTCAATCCTGCCTGGATCATCTACGGTCTTTCGACGGAATTTTGCAAGAGGTGATTTAAGTTTATCTTTAGGTATCGAATCTAAACTTGCATATATCTGATCTAAGATTTGCCTTCCTGTGTCAGCCGTTTGTGCCCTAGGTGGCCTAGATCCTGCGGGCCTAAGCTGTTTTATTCCTGCAAAACCAGTTCGACCTGCACCTCTTGCAGCTGCCTGTTCAGCTTCCAGAGCTCTATTTATACTGATCTGAGATTCTATATATTTGTCTATTACAGCTTTTCTAGATTGAGTAGATGATGTAAGCGGCAAGTCGTCAAGTCTTTCTAGCCACGCATCGAGCTCATCTGGATCAATGTCAGTTGCACGTCTAGTTGACGTGTGAATGTCCCAGCGAGCTCCAGACTCAATCTCAGCCTTGGCAGCCTTGTATATTCCCCTAAGCTCATCTGCACTTGCTCCTCTAACATATGCATCTAGATAAGGTTTCAAGGGATCTGTACTATCCATTGTCTCGATTACTCTTGCCATCTCTTGGCGCATAGCTTGAACTTCTCCCTCCATCTTTGGCTGTCTTGCTAGCCACCTTATTATATCAGCATGCTCTTCAAATACTCCAGCTTTAATCATTTCTTCGAGAATATCATCTGCTGGAAGCTTTCCTGACCTAAGTGTGCGTTTGACTATTGCAGTATATTTTGCAATCGCTTTGGTTGCCGCTACAATCTCAAAGGCACCAAACAATAGTTCAAACATAGCTTCTCGATTAGAACCCCTTGCAAGATGAACTAGACCAGCAGCTAGCGCAATCCTTCCAGCTGCAGTGAACTTTCCAGCCGGCAGAACTATCAATGCTGTAAGCTCTAATGCCCTAGCTGATGCACACTGAGCCGGTGAAGAAGTCCCAATTGATTCATCAGCTATCTTCTCTGCCTCACCAGTTGTTTGCATTTGCTTAAGAACGGCCTGGGTATCCTCTGATGTTGCGCCTCCAGCAAAAGTTATGTCCATCCCTTCTCTAGAATAGAAATCATCTTGCTTTGGTGCTCTTCGAGTAGCTTCTTCTCTGGCAGCTGCTTGGCCACTTAGACACTCTTTTATTGGACCTAGAAATGTTTCCCAGACAGCATTATATGGATTGCTAGCTGCCATTGCCCTAGCCATTTCAGGAGATGGATTTCCCCCAGGGAACCATTCAGACAACCATGATTTAGCAGCAGCCAGTTGAACTGATGAAGGATCGTAGTGTGCAGGAAGCGTAAGACCGTCAAGTAGTTTGCTTAATGCAAGTTTGACTGGATTTGCATTAGGATCAGTTGTCCCTCCATACTCAACGCCGACCTCCATATCTTCAGGTGAGATTGATGTGGTTTCTTGTCCAGGAACTCTATATGATGTATTATCAACAGTAACCAGGTGTATCTCATCAGCATTAAGAAGCCACTTATCATTAACCTTATCGTTCATAAACAATCTTCGAACTGATGATGGGAATTCTCCCCATGACTTATATTTTCCTTTGCCCCACTTGCCTGGTCCAGGATACATTGTAATCGATGTCTCGATACCCATATCTTTATATACATCTTGAATATGCCCAGCATATTCAGCAGACTTTGCCCACCCGCCTCTATGCTCTATTACATCTATAATATGTCCCACAAACTTCACGTAATCCAGCTTGTGACCAGACATTATATGATCAGCACGCAAACCATTCCATATGCCTGTTGAAAGAACTGGGGGAGGTTTTGAAGATTGCAACTCACCAAATGGATCGTAAATACCTGGTGCCATAGGAAGGCTCATCTTTGCAAATACAGGTGCTTCAATATCTTCCGCAGAATCACCTGTGTCTTCAAGAAGAAGTTCTTCTCTTATAATTCTTCTTATCTTTGACTCTGATATCTTCATTCTTTAGTCACACTCCGGACAATTAAGCTTATGTACTACACTAGTCGCAGCGGGATCGTATAAGATTTTACTAACAGATGGCGTGAAATCTGGATCACCACAATACGGAGCAGCAGAGTAATCTCTAATAGAAATGTATCCAGCCTGTGGATCTCTGGAGCATGCCCAATCTTTTATTTGATTAATAATCTCTAACGGGGGATTCCCAGCTTTTGGATTTTCCTCGGTAGGCTGTACAGAGATCTCATGTATAAAAGTATCTCTTTCCCAAGCAGGACTCGCGACGCCGATTCTCTTGTAGCGCCAGTGACAAAAGTCATCAATGAATGATGTGTCAAGCCTATCCTCAGCAAAATAATAGTAATAATATTCTGGTCTATAAATTCTAATTCCGCTCTTTAATTTAGGTCCATGGTCTTCTTTCCAAGCAAAGCAGCATATTGAAATAACAGAGCTGCACTTTGTATCCTCATCGGGGTCACGGTTAGCATTTAGATCAAAAATTTTGTCAATATCTATATCCATTTCACTGATCTCTTCACGAGCTCGGGCAATGATCATCTCTTTTTCACGCATCATCTCTTTTTCACGCAGAGCAGCTTCATAATCTCGGTAATCAGGGGAGCCTGGAACAGGGCCAGCCCCTTCAGGCCCAGGTAATGCGTGACTGGGTGAGGCTCCACCGACCTGTGCCGAATCAAATCCTCCATATGGTTGTGAGGAACCTCTCCCTTCGTAATCTGGTGAAAAAAGAACTTCCTCAAGAGTAATCCCGAGATCATTAGCCATTTCTTCTGGTGTTTCATAAGTCGGACCGACATATCCATCCTGTAACTCAAGCCACATGTAAGCAATATATAAGTTTACACCAATTGTTGCTGATATTTCTGCTGCTGTTACAGAGACACCTGGAGCGAGCAATAGTAAAGGCAACGGTACCTCTGTCAAGAGAGATCTGCTCAACTCTTCTCTTATGATTCTTCTGATTCGGGATTCTGTTATCTTCATGTTGGGACACACTCAGATAATATATATTTCGCTACACGTCTAGCTTCTTCATCTTATATGACGATGTAGAACAACCCCAGGACTCAGTAGAAGCTACTTCAGCCAGCCACATGGTATATAGGTCAGGGGGATCATCAAACCTACCCCAGACACGGAGCCAGCAGCTCTCAGAGTTATTATCCATGACCTTCATGCGGTAGAACTTCTTGTTGTTCTTTGTTGTCCGCTCCTCCATTGTTTGAATGCAGAACCACACAATATCCTTTTCCTTTCCCGAGAGTGATGTAACCGGTCTTACGTCTGCCTTTTCTATCTTTGCCATAATTCTAGGCGGAAAGACAAGAGTCTCATCTGCGCTGGCCATTAACTCAACACAGCTTCCTATCTTCTCTGCTCTATTCCAGTCTGGCATACCGTCAACCTCATTAAGTTTAATATCAATGAGATCGGGAATATAGTCTTGTTCCTTAAGTAGCTTTTTAACAGCTGTCTTAGTCATTCCGTGGCGGCCCTTCTTGAGAAGATCGTAATTGTCAATAATTACACTGTGAAGCTGTCTGTGATTTAGAATTTTCCCAGACTTAAATTCATCAAGACTCCCAAATGCCTCTACTTGACACAGAGAGTTAAAGCATGTCTTGTTCATCTTTGATGGACGCCACCGCCCATCGTCAGCAAACATCATCTCATCAAGACTTGTAAAAGGTCTACGCTCCATGATCTCTGTAACTGCTGCATCACCGACTCCTTTGATTGCTGTGAGGGGAGGAACGAAGCCTTCTCTTTCGGTGCTATAGACCCACACGTCAGAAGATGCATTAATATCAGGAGGAAGTATTGTATAGCCCAGCGACTTAATCTCAGATATTACCTTTCCAAACTTGTTCGTACCATTTTGTGTTTGCAGGCATGTTGCGAGCCACTCCTTCTCATAGTACGTGTGGAGCCACGCAGAGTAATAGGAATCTATAGCGTAAGACACTGCATGTGACTTATTGAAGCCATACCCGGAGAAGAATTCAATTGTCTCATATAGCTTCTCTGCCCTTGCCCTGTCCATTCCAGATACTTCAACTGCACCATTGACAAACTTCTTTCTTAGATCTATTCGCTCCTGGACCTTTGCATCATTTGAGTCAAGTGACTTCTTAACAAGAGTCTTTCTCATCTTGTCAGACGCCCCCTTGTCAAAATTAGCTAGCCTTTGTGCCAAAAGCATGAACTGCTCCTGGAATGAGATAAAGCCGTATGTCTCGCTTAGTATTTCTTCAATAACTGGGTGATCATATTTAATTGGGTTTCCATCTTCAACAGACTTCTTTGCCTTTACATATTTCCTGTGTACACCTGCTGATAGAGGGCCGGGTCTGTAGATTGCCGTTATAGTTGCAAGCTCTTCGATTGTCCTGGGTTTCGCAGACATGCAGAAGTTTCTTGCACCCTGCTGCGTAAACTGGAAGATCTGCACAAACCTGCCCTTGTGATAGACATGCTCCCAAACTTTCTGATCATCTAGCATGTTATATCTGCAATTCATATTTTCATCAAAGAACTTTTGGATATCTGCAAAAGAAGGAGATTCATTGCCCTGCTTTCTTAAAACTAGTCGTGTACAGTCTTCAACCATCTTTAATGTTGTTAAACCCAGGAAGTCAAACTTAAGAAATCCATTTGGCTCAAGGTGTCTGAAGTTCATTCCCTCAGACCAAGGTGTTTGTAGCTCACCTCTTACTTTGATAACTGGCATATATTTTTCAAGATCTGGGCATATTAGCACACCACCGGCATGTCTACCAATAGATCTAGATTCCATAAATAGATTCTGGACATGCTCATTGACTTTTGGATACAGATCCATAAATTCCACGTACTTTTGTGAATACTTCATACAATCTTCATGAGTAAGAACGTATGTCGACCTTTCTTCGTGATCACCCATAGCCTTATGCATAACATCTTTTTCAAGCGTATTAGTCAATACATTAACTTCTCCGAAGTCAATACCGTAAAACTTTGAAACGTCCTTGATTAGAGACTTAAGTTTAAGAGTATTAAAATTAGAGACTGGTACAACAGACTCTTCTCCAAACAGCTCTCTAGACGCATTTATCAGAACATCTCTATCACCAGCATCTGTATCGATATCTGGCCATCCAGCTTTTGACCTATGCAAAAATCTCTCCCACAGTAGACCATACTTTATAGGATCTGTTGTTGTAATACCGAGAAGGTAGTTTACAAGAGATCCGGCACCTGAGCCTCGGCCCGGACCAATAATTGTTCTCTGCGATGCAAGATCAAAAACTTTTGTCATAGTCAGAAAGTAGTTCTCAAATCCAAGATGCTTGATATCATCAAGCTCCATCTTCGCTCTTTCAACATATACTTGATCTGTATGCAAATCTTCTTTAACAAGTGCTTCTTTTACTCGTTTAGCTAGCTGGTTAAACGCAGAGTTTCCAGGTACATCAAACGTGGGAAGCTTTGCCTCTTCGTCGAACCACACTTCTTCGCACTGATTCCAGGCGATATCATATGATCGCTCAATTGCATCACAAATTAGCTGGTCCTTTCCAATGTAAAACTCATAATTTGGAACATGTGCCTTATATTCTTCCCACATCTGGCTAGCATTCTTCGGATAAAGCTCACATTTCAAATCTTCAAATGATGGAAGTGAAGGCATTGCATCACCTCTTGCACCCATTCTACCGAGCTTGCGGTATAATTCACGAGCCTCCCACATATTGGGGCTATAATAGTGACTATCAGCTGTTGCAATAAGCGGAATTCCTGTTTTTTCATGCAGTGAAATTAGGTGTTCATTAGTCTTGTGCTGCATTGTCAGAGAGTTAAATTGAATCTCAAGATTAAAGTTTTCTCTTCCTACACTGTCAATAAACCTATCAGACATATTTTCGAGGTCTAGCATTATCTCTTGATCTGTCCTGCCAAGTGCCTCCCCTCTTGCAATCAATGAGGCGGGATACCCCCCGATACAAGCAGTGCTTACAACAAGGCCCTCACCGTGCATTTTTAGAAGGTTGTAATCAATCCTTGGAAATCTATAAAATCCATCTGTGTATGACTTCTTGACAAGCGTAAAAAGATTCTGCAACCCTTTTTGATTCTTCGCCACTACAAGAAGATGATATCGTCGCTTCCAGTCATTTTTCTCGAAATCATTTTTAGTCTCGTCCTCGTCCTCAATAACAAGCCCACCAGAAATCTCATCTTCAGAATTTATATCTGTCGATTCGCTTGCTTTCTTTTCAGACCTTGCAACCCTGACCTCTTCGCGATGAGCCTCATACAATACACGCCACTCAGAAAGTGAAGGTACAAAGTAAAACTCAACACCGTAAATTTGACGATACTCTCTACCTTGTTTCTTTAACTTCTTTGCATATGCATGCGCATGAGCAAGACCGTTTCCGTTTCCGTGGTCAGTCAGGGCCCATGCATTCATTTCATTTGAAAGCACGAAATCAATATGCTGGTTAGGGTACCCAAGACCGTCATACGGGCTTCCTGTTCCACAGTGGGCGTGCAAGCCAACAAATCTTTTTGGCATGATAATAGATGACATTTATATTCCTCAATTTATTATAAAATAAATTGATCAAATTTACACGAAATTATGCTTCTTCAAACTCAGCATCAACAATATCATCTGAGCTGTCTTCGTTCTCAACTGAATCACTATTTTCCTGAGCTTGACTATATATTTCCTGACTTGCTACGTGCAAGACGCCCTCTAGCGATTTATACGCGGACTCTAAGCTCTCTATATTGTCACTATCAAGTGCATCGCGAGCTGTTTCAAGGGATGCTGTTATCTTCTCTGAAATCTCGCTAGAGATATTTTCACCATTTTCATCTATCATCTTTTGTGACTGATAGACAAGTGTATCTAGCTTATTTCTCTCAGATATAATCTTTAACTTTCTCTTGTCCTCTTCCTGATTCTCTTCTGCTTCTGTGACCATTCTGCTAATTTCTTCATCTGACAGACTTCCGCTTGATGTAATTGTAATTGACTGTTCTTTTCCTGTCACCTTATCTGTCGCTGAGACACTAACTATTCCATTTGCGTCGATGTCAAACTTTACTTCAACCTGAGGAGTTCCACGAGGTGCAGGTGGGATTCCTGCAAGCTGAAAATTCCCTAATGTCTTGTTATCTGAAGAAAAATCTCTTTCTCCCTGCAGCACATGAACGTCTACTGCGCTTTGATTATCTACTGCAGTACTAAATGTCTCACTCCGCGTACATGGAATTGTGGTATTTCTTTCAATCAACCTTGTCATTACACCCCCTAGAGTTTCAATTCCAAGAGAAAGAGGCGTAACATCTAGAAGCAATACATCATTTACATCACCGGAAAATACGCCACCTTGGACTGCTGCACCAAGAGCGACTACTTCATCAGGATTAACAGAGCTATTTGATTTTTTACCAAAGTATTTCTCAACAGCTTCTCGAACAGCAGGTATTCTTGTAGAACCGCCAACTAATATTACTTCGTCGACATCGCCAGGTTTGAGACTTGCATCAGCTAGAGCGTTTCTAACAGGTGCTAGGGTCTTGCTCACAAAGGCTTCAATCATTCTTTCAAACTGAGAGCGAGAAAGAGATGCAACAAGGTGTTTGGGACCCGAAGAATCTGCCGTTAGAAAGGGAAGGTTAATCTCGGTCTGCTGTGCACTTGAAAGCTCTATCTTTGCTTTTTCTGCTGCTTCTCTCACACGCTGTATAACCATACTATCACTGCTAATATCAATACCTGTATCTTCTTTAAATTTCTTAAAGAGCCAATCAATTAATAGCTGGTCAACATCATCTCCCCCCAGGTGTGTATCACCATTTGTTGAAATAACTTCAACAACTCCGTCAGATATCTCCAAAACAGAAATATCAAATGTACCCCCACCCAGGTCAAAAACTGCAATTGTTTGCTCTCCCGCTTTATCCATACCGTATGCTAGTGCTGCTGCAGTGGGCTCATTGATGATGCGCTTGACATCGAGCCCTGCAATCTGACCAGCATCCTTTGTAGCTTGTCGCTGTGCATCGTTAAAATATGCAGGTACAGTAATGACAGCTTCAGTAATAGTAGTTCCTAAATATCTCTCTGCACTTCTTTTAAGCTTAAGAAGAACCTGGGCTGAAATTTCCGGAGGGGAAAGTGTTTTTCCCTCGATTCCGATTCCACATCCGCTACCTGATAATTCCTTAACATCATACGGGACATTCGACACTTCGTTTTTTACATCATTAAACTTCATTCCCATAAATCTTTTTACTGAGTAGATCGTGGTTTGCGGATTTACTATGGCTTGGCGCCTGGCTGCAACACCCACAAGCCTGTCTCCATCTTTCCCGTATGAAACGACAGACGGAGTAGTTCTACTTCCCTCCTCATTTGAAATAACACACGGATTCTTTCCCTCCACAATTGCAATGCATGAATTTGTGGTTCCTAAGTCAATACCTACAACCTTTCCCATATATACCTCCTGGTTAGATTTAAAATTTAATCACAAAATACGATGTGAAAACTAAAAATATTATTTTATTCAATATTTCCGTAGTATGGTTCAAAAAGAAGTTTTCCTTCTGCATCACACCTTGAAAGATAGTCGGCAAGTGAATCTACAGAAGTGCAAACTTTTATTCCACTCTGTGCTAACATAAGATTAAATGATGCACCTTCAGGCAAACCTGCACAAAAATAAACAATTGGCTTTTCAAGTGCCTTAAAATAGCCTGCTTCAAAAATAGACCCCATGTCTTTTCCGTGTGTATTGCACACCATAAAGTCGCATCTATTAAGATGCTCAAGATTTCCCTCATATGTAGACTTCTGTGTTGCAAGATCCGCTGTGGGCGGACACACAAAAAAATCACGAGGTGAAAAAACCTCAAAGTTATTTGTCTCCAGAGTGTTAATAATATCATCAACCTCCTGGTTTGCAACTGGGTTGAACCATGAGCTTGCAATGTAAGCTTTCATTTAAATACCTCCATGTTAATCGGTGATATGATTATATCACTATTTACTATGATTTTTTAACTAAACATAAAAAAAATACATAATTATGAATGAGTGTAAAAAAATGAAGATCACATCCAGACAATTGCGTAAAATTATCAAGGAAGAGATTTATCTTTATGAGTCTACTGCACCTGATAAATTAATTACATCGGGAATATTCCAGGCAATTAGGAACTCAAAATTCTGGGAAATGCCGCACAAAGAAAGTAATGTTGATCTTGTTGATGATTCTACTTGGTCGACACCTGCAATTGAAATTCTCATGGATGCATTAAATGATGCAGCAAAAGATCTTAATACAGATCTGTACTTTATCTTGAGTGTAACTGACGATGAATTGTATACTCTAGGTCCAGACGATCAATATGGGGGATATCCTAACAACTGGATGATGAGAGGTCAATATAGAGGTCCAGAAAAAGGTAAGCATATTGTATGGCTTGAATTTAGGCCAGTCGCAGATGATTATGATATAAATGCACTTGATCCAGAAGAGCTTGTTAAAATAATATCTAGAACAATTAATCATGAACTTGTGCATTATAACCAGCTTAAAAGTCAATCAGCCAAAAAAGGAATCAGCGAAGAAGAAGCATGGGAAGAGCTCCAGTGTGATCCAAATCAGATTCAAGTAACGGACCCAGAAGAATGGGAAAAAAGATGCGGAAGAAAGCCTCCTGAAACTGTACCTGGTCGTCCAGGATATCTTTCTCTACATAATGAAATAGATGCATTTGCGTATGAAGCATCAGAACATCTATTGGACGAATACACGCCAGATGAAGCTCTTGATCTTATTAAGCGTAGAGATTCAAAAATAAAAGGTGTTGTTGGCGACTATAGAAAATATCTTAAAGATGATAGAAAATCTCTAGAGAGATTTTTAACTAAACTATATACGAATATTAAAAAAGTCCAGGAAGAAGAGACTCAGTCTCTTGCCCATTCGACATAGCTCATTATAGCATCAGCACGCATCTTATCAAATTTATCTTCGTCTATTCTGATGCTTAGCCTTTTTGCAAGACTTTCACCGCGTTTCCACGCTTCAATTTCCTCTGCAAGCTTTGCAATTCTTCTTTTTCTTGAAACTTTTCTTCCCATAACAGCATCAGTATCATGACTCAGAGAGAAAACCCTGTCAGAAGAGTTATTATTATTTATTAATATGTGACCGCATTCGTGAAGAAGAGTGTAGAGCCTTTTTTCAATATGTTTTCTACTATTAATTATAACTACATTACATCCAAAATAAACTGCATCTTCTCCGCTAGTTTCCAATAAAACATCGTATCCTTTTTCTAAAAGCCAGAGCTCTACTACTTCAAAAGATTTGTTAAAATCCATAAGCACGTCTAGGGAGATTCGAAACCAACTTCTTCTTTCCAGCCATTGTAACTTTCAACAATCTCAGAAATTCTCTGATCATACTCATGTGCAAGCTTATCGAACTTAAAATTACTTCTGTGACCAAGCTCCGGATCTGTTCCGTTTATCTGGTCTCTGTATCCAGCATAGATAAAGTCTTCCGGGTGCCAGTCAAACTTATCTGAATCTGAATCTGGCCAGTAAAGATTTGTTGCCTTTCCAGTCCTAGCTGTTGCAACATAGTGTCGCGAAGGTGAGTGCATATTGATTACAGTTGTAACTTCTGGAAAAATCCTGGCAACTGCAAGATACATCTGGTATGCAATAATATTATCAGTAGTTGGCTGGATTTGCTTGTCCATTCTCTGCCTGATAAAGTTTAAAAGGTCTTTTAGATTAAACCTAGCGTAATAATGAGTTTCGAGACACTTTGGAAGAACAGTCCTAGCATCCATTATGGAAATCTTACGCGTATCAATCATGTCACAATAGAGCTCTTTTGCATCATTGACTACCTTTTTCCATCTTTCATAAAGCTCTGGACTGTTTTGAATCGGTCCTGGAACAAGAGCGTTGGCATGAGTTTGCCACCTGTCACCTGTGCACTGTGCAGAAAAAGATCCGGTCCGATGTCTAATTAAATGTGTTACAGTCTGAACATCAATTCCCTCAATTCTAAATGTGAAATCAAGTGTTTCCATGACAGTTGGTAATGCCTTGAATTGTAATGCAGCCTCGAGTGCCTGAAAAAGCTTCCAGTCCTGAACATTGTCCGGACTGTGCATCCCGGGCTCATCTTCCCACGTTGCGTTGATAAACTGGTAAACCATCCTTCTTGCCCTGATTGGATCTGGATGATCCATTAACTCAATATTAATTGAATCTAGATCATTCTTAAAATTGGTTGTAGGTTTTTCATCAAACCTCAGATTCATGGGAAATGAAACGGGTTCTAGCCTCTTATTCTGTGGCATTGTGCCTCCTGTGTCAGTAGAGATATTATAATAAATGTAGACAACGTGTATCAAAGATAAAAAAAATAGGCGGAGTTTCCGCCTATGCAATCTTTAAAAATTAAAAATATTTAAAATTAATTTGAAATATTTTCTCTTGACTCTATAAAATCATTTTCAATCTTATTAACGAGATCTTGAATCTCATTCTCATCTACACTGCACTGATCAGACCAGTAGTACATCATCTCTCTCACTATAGCACTTCGCCTCTCAATCTCAGGGCAATCAATACAAACAAAGACGAAAGCCAGACCTGACATATCATAGACGAGATCACTAGGATACTCTGAGATCACATCAGTTCTCTCCCGATGTGTCATCATATTCGGGTCTCGAAGATCAGCCAGATCTGTGCCAACAAAATGCAAAGTTCCATCTGTGGACGAAGGGTGAATATTCTCCCTAGCACAGTCAGTCAGTATTTCTTTCTCAAATAGCTCATCAGAGATATATTGAGAAGCATCCCGTACCTCGGTGTCAAACTTTTCAAGATCTCTCTTAGTTCCCGTAAGAGAAGAATAGATCAAGAAGTCTGCACCGTCGGAAGACTCAATCCGATAACCTTCTGTTATCTGATTAAATCCAATATTTTCAAGAGAGCTTATACTCTTTGTCAAGTAGTTGGCTCGTTCTTCGCCTAAAATAATAGCTGGGGGTTTGCTAATTGCAATACCAACACATAGACTGCCAGCAAGGCCCAAACAAATAATTTTCTTAAACATGGAAAACCTCCTTCCATGCCTTTATTATAACTTTAATGCAACTATTTTACAAACAATATGCTTAGTTTATAGCATCAAGAGGACTTCAGCCCTTGTTTGTCTGAAATCACTATAGCAGCTTCTAGAATCATCTCACCAGTAACTGTAACTGCTGTTTTGCCTGCTGTTGTTGTGTTCGTTGTTGTTGTGAGGGAATGCAGGAGTGTCCGTACCTCCGCGAAGCGGGAAGAGAGAGCGCGGATATATCGGAAACCGTCCGCCCAGGATTCACTCCTCTTGTCCAAGTATGCGTCCTCTGCCTCGCCAGAGACTGAGCTAAGTATTGCATCATTGAGTTCGTCTAGCCCAACTTTGGCATTCGCAGTATCAGCATCGAAAGCGCCTCCTCCAGATTGACCCGCGAGGACTGCTGCCCCGTACTTGCCATTCTTGAGTGCCTGTGCAATCTTCTGCATCTGTGTAGATCCGAGGTTTAATTTATCAGCTGCGTAAAAAGTTAAATATGCTTTCGCCTGCATGGGCGTCTGATCAGAACCCTCTCTAAGAGACCTGCGCATCTCTTCGTATATAATTGATCTAAGATTTTTTCTATTTAGTTTCATTGTTAAAAATCACCCTTATAAAATCTGCTAATTTAAAACTAAATATGACTTCTAAGGGTAATTTTCTACTCATTTTTTCAAAAAAATGAATAATTTAGCTATTAGTAATAGAAAATAGATAGATCACTATCTTCACAGTAAAAAGAATAGTGCGGTTTCGGCTTAATGTTATTATCGGTGTACACCCAGAATGTAGTGCCTTCGAAAAAATTATGAGTAAGAGGGCGATGATCTGCCTGGCAATAATATCCAATTCGATCTTCACGTGTATCTGTCTTAATCTTACAAATCTTTCTTGAAGAAATGTTTACCAAGACTGCGTCGAGGCACGGACTATTTGTTGTCGTGTATGTAATAGCATCAGGTACCTCATGGCCGTGTGTGCTTTTAACATCTGCATCATTTGCAAACACTGATGTTGATAGAAAAATAATACTGGCAAGAATCATTGGTTTTCTCCCTTGTTAACCAATAAAAATATACCAGGTGTGCTGTGTATTTACAAAATTAATTGTAAATATTTCTATTTTTCTCTTGACCATTTAGAAGAAAAGGGCCCGCAATTAAAATCTCCGTTCGCCAGTTCTTCGTGCCACATTCGACTGTCAACCGGACGATCTATTTCCTCATAATATACACCGTCTGGCATGTATGAGTCTCTGTTCTTCCTTGACGCGTTCATTAAGAAGCGGATGGCCATCTCCATCTGATCCTGCTCGTCACGAGTCATCTCTCTACCCAGGCCTGCAACTTCAACTGATCCCCGAACAACTTTGTTATTCTCGTAAGTCCAGGTTACCTTAGGGGGTCCACCCATCTGCTCGTATACTTTACGAAGCATTGCCATTGCAGATTTATCATAAAAGCGGAGGTCTTCACGCCCAGGCCAATTCTGCATCGCTGTGGCTAGTGAGCATGTAAAGGGTGCACGTAGTCCGCTTCCGTCACTTAGGTATATCTTGTCTGGAAGAGGTTCAACATCTGGAACTGTAACTATTCTTTCTGAATCAATTGCTGCTTCAATAGTAGCGACAGCCTCTGCATTATCACTTATTGATATCCACTCTCCATCTGACCCCTGTTTTCTAGTGTGCCAAAGATCTCCAAATTTTTTATATTCCCAGCCTACGTCGCCTGCCATATGAATAATTTCATCAGACTCAAGAACGAGAGATCTCTTTCTAGTTGCCCTTGCGATCTCTTCGTTAATAATTCTCTTTAGTCGATTTCTAGTAAGCTTCATCATGTCCTCTTTAGCTTTTATAATTTAAATTGAGTTATCATATCTCAAATTTCACATGTTTAATTATGCATGTAAAAAAGTATTTTCTCAGCCTGAATTGTGAACTAGACAAATTTCATTAAGTTTTGTGTATGTATCAACATTTTTTAGCTGCTGCGCTTCATGATTGTAAGACTTAGGGGGCATATAAACTTTTACACCATGCTTTGCATATTCAGCAACATGCTTGGGAGAATCATCAACTGCAAACTGAATTGAACCCAGCATCCAGTACTGTGATTGCATGCACCATCTCAGCTTTTCAGATGCAAAATCCAATCTATCAAAAACAATATCATGTCTTTTAAGCCAGGCGTGTGTATCGTATAGACACCTTAAGTTGCTTTTTGGCCTAGCAGTTAAAATATGAATAAAATAACCATCACTCCTTAGCTTCTTCATAAACTTACAAGCTCCGTCTACCGGAGAAAGATTTCCAAAGCCACCTTCACTTATAAACTTATCAAATACCCCTTCTGGATTAATACCTGCATTTTTTAAATCTTCTATAAAGTAATACTCTTTTGAATTAACGTCTGCATTAATATTATAAGTCTTATTAAGCCAATTTGCAAAACAAAGCCTAAATTCACACAAAACATCATCCATATCAACTATAGCAACTTTTTGACCTTCCCATTTATTTTTCTCAATATTTCTAAACGATGTAAGATATTCATCTTTTAACTTCCATGCGCTTTCAAATTCACCAGGTTTAACTCCCCAGAGATTCATTATTGCAATTGCGTATCTAATAACATCTACAGATTCAAAAAGTATTTTATCTGGATCTGGATCAACTTTTTCATTCGTGTGTGGCCTATAGCTAGTAGCTGATACCAAGTTACTCACCTCTGTGTGCAACGCTAGAGAAAGATCCTTAGTCATTTCGTCTCTTTCGTAATCAGTCATGCTATCTGGAGTGCCGATTAAATCAGAAAAAACTTTCTGATCGTAAAAAAGCTCAAGTATTTTCAATATCCTGTCTCCAGCCTTTTATTGATGATGTTATCCTTCTTTCGATATGCATCCATTAGTTCATCTGCAGAAAATCCAGTCAAAACAAGTATAGATAAAAAATAGTTAAACGCGTCAACTATCTCCTCTAGGAATTCATCCCGATCAAAACCTCTTACCTCTGTCTGTCTGTGAGGTTTCCAGTTTTTAAGATGCTGAATTGCTTCGAACATTTCCTCTACTCCTCTGAGTGCCATATCTCTAACATGCTGCTGATTCTTCTTGATAGATAAATCAACAGGCCACTGCGGTGAACTCTCAGGCATGCTTTTTCTAAGATTGTTCATAAATAGCTCTCTTCTCTCAAATATTTCAGAAAGTCTATCTTGCATTTTAATTGTCTCCGAGCTCCTCGGGCCCAACAGCGACCTTCATTAGCTTTTCAATATTGCTCTCTGATGTCGCTCTATATTCATCTGTAAGAACAAGAGTTCCCGTTTCATCATTAAAAGTTACCCTAAGCATTCTTAGGTTATCAATAATATCGGTTCCAGTCAAAATAGCAAGCTGAAGAAGCTTTGCAAGCTGGCCAATGACCTCGTCATCCAGGCACATTTCAATATTTTCTATATCAGACATGTCATCTCCTATTAATTAGTGTCATAATTGTGATTATATACGGAAAGAACATTAGTGTATTCCTGTCGTAAAACATACTGATTATTTTTACATTCTGCAAGTTTTAGAATGGTACACCTCTCTACCCTGTATATAATATTAATATAAGGTTTCATATTTGTTCAATGAAAAGAGTTATCATATCAGATACACACATCGGAACTAAGTTTTATAAATCAAGTGAGCTTCTTTCATTTTTGGAAAATGTAGAATGCGATGAATTAATTCTTGCTGGTGACATAATAGATTTTATAAAGATACCTGTCTTTACAGAAAGATGCCTCAAGATATTAAAAAAGATGAGCGAGGCAAAAAAAGTTATCTATGTTGTTGGAAATCATGATGAAGGACTTGCCGGTGTGGTGGGCAAAAAACTAATAGGCATTGAGTTTGTTAAAAGATATGACTTCGAGGAGGATGGTAGAAAATTTAGAGTAGAGCACGGTAATGCATACGACAAGGGAGCATTGGCAAATAGAGTATTTGTTAAGCTTTTATCTGTCATACAAAATATGCTTGAGTTCACATTCAACTTTGACTTCACAACATGGTGGACAGAAATCCAGATTAAAAAACATAAACTAAGATCTGTAATTAATATTCTCCGGCACCATCCAAAAATTGACGTCTTTATTATGGGTCACACACATATACCAGAGGCAATTATCTGGGTTGATGAAAATCAGAATATCAAAACGTATATAAACTCAGGAGACTGGGTTACACATCAGACATATGTTACTGTAACTGACAGTGTTGCAAGATTGAGAAAGTTTCAAAGTTAAAACACTCGTATAGTTGAATACTTATCATTACCCAATAAGTATCTAATAGGAGTTTACTATGACTGATAGCGTTGATTCAAATATTGAAAGCCAAGAGCTTTCTGATAGTGCTAATTCGAAAACTGAAAAAGTTGAAAATAATGATTTCAATGATGATTTTGACTTTGTAGAAGCGTATGATGAAGATCCTGCATCTACAAATGAAAAAATGCTTCCTGATAATGAAGCAGTTTCTGCAATTTCTTGTGCATTTTTAGGTGTTGGCGGGGGTGGTGGAAAGTTAGCAAAAGCATTTCTCGATCTTGGCTTTAACAAGACTCTTTTGATAAATACTACTGAAAAGGACCAGCCTGCAGATGTTCCAGCAGACCACTTTCTTCTTGTTCCTGGGGCTGATGGCGTAGGAAAAGATGTGGCCCTGGGCAAGGATGTTCTAAGTGATAACGGTGCACTAGTAGAAGATGCACTAAGAACTCGAATTGGAAAAGTTGACTGGCTATTCGTTCTTGCGGGTGGCGGCGGAGGGACAGGAAGTGCTTGTCACAGTCTAAACTCTTCTCTTGAAAGGTACATGAAATCTGCTGGATCGAGTGGAAAAGTTGTTTATGTTGTTACGAAGCCATCATCGCAAGAGCTTTTAAATCCAACAATATCTAGCAACTGTGATATCTTGCTAGATGATGTAAAAGATTCACCGCATATTGTTCTAGATAACGAAAGACAGCTTAAGCTTTTAAGAGGCAAGGTTGGAATGATTGAAATGTATCCCGCGGCGAATAAAAACTTTGCAAAGCTAATTTCTCAAGTTTTAAAGCTAGCGGAAGAAAAATCTCCAATTCAAACATTTGACTCAAAAGATCTTGAGAAATGTCTAGGTCAGCCTGGAAGAATGATGGTGGGAAGCACAGTTGTCAGAGACGTTTCAGACAGAGACTTAGGGTCTACGGTATATCAAGGTTGTATAAAATCCTCTCCGTGCCCTGCGCCTGCTAAGAAATCAGCTACAGGTGTGATGCTTCTCGTTGTTACACCAGATATGGCATCAGATCCATCTGTAAGCAATAAGATAGAAGCAGCATTCTCATATGTTGGTGGAAGAACTAATACCCTGTTCTCTGGTGTTTACGTGAAAGATAAGCTACCTGGACTTATAGCAATATCAATACTTGGCGGTATGTAGCTTTAACTTGGGCAAGGACTTCCACCGTTCTTTTCAATAAATTCACATGCCCTACCTTTTCCTGCCGAAGTGTTATACCACTTCTTCCAAAAATCAGCCTGTGATTTAAGATTTGACGGTGGATTAATTTCTGTTCCTGGTTTCCATGCTTTCATTCGCCACAGAATATAAAGTGTTGCATACAAAGCACTGAGAGTACTGCTATCCCTGATAGCAGAGCTATCCTGATCTTCAACAAGCTGACTAAGATTTGCAGGTTTTTGACCTTCTTTATTATTAATAAATCTTCTCCATTTTCCCATATTTATATTAGTCTTTACTTCAACTATCGACGGCTCATCAAGCTGGAATGGATTTGAGTCGTACCCAGTTATACCTTCTTCCCCTGCTGGATTTCCCCCGGACTCTTGCCGAGCTATTCTTATCATAAAGGTTCTCAATGTGCTATTATTAATATTGAGTATCTCAAGTGCACGATTTACTGAAGATATAATTTGGTCATGCGTGTAAGCATCATATGATTGTTCTACTAAAAGCTCTTCGCGAATAATGAGTCTCAGTTTTTTCTCTGTAATAATCATATATTCCTACTCTCCCGCTAGAGACATGACACGATCGTAAGACTGTGTTTTGACGTTGCTTAATCTCTCAAGATACCCGTTTCTTCTTAGAACTTTAAAAGCGATATTTTTTACAGAATAGACTCCTTTTTCAGAATCAAGACCTGCTTGTCGCATCTTTCTAATTTTTTCTTTTGCCCTCTCTGCAAGCTTCTCCGCGTCTAGGGGATCTCCTGCAGCCACTTCTTCAATATATTCTATTTGAGACATTATTGATGAAGCTTTCTTTTTAACTTCTTCCTCATCTATCTCAAAAAATTCTCTTTCTGGCTTTTTGATCCACGCGTCATTAAGAATTGAGTAAATTCCTTGCGCTATATGCTTGTCTCCTACATTTTCAACGTAGATCTCTATTTCGTAGTCGTGTATGTAGATCTCGTGTCTTAGATTCCAGACTGTCTTTTTAGCATTGAAATAGTCTTTAACAAGCTCTTCGTCATCGTCGATTGTAGAAAAATCAACAACAATGTGAAGATCAACATCAGAAAATTTTGACCAGTTATATGTTGCCAATGATCCTGTTAGCTTAATATCATCAATGTCTACATCAAAAGGAAGCCCAGCAATAAAATCATCTGAAACTTCTAAAAGTCTATCTCTGACCTCCTGATTCATATTCTGGCTAGATTCCCAGATATTTGGATCTAGCGTTTCGTTGATATCAAATCCTGCTATCTCGACATCTTCTTCTTCAGCCTCGTTGATCTTAATGTGCTCAAATATCATTGAAGCATTTCTTCTAGTGTAGTCCATGTTTAATAAATATTTCTTTAAAGAGCGTCAGGACTATATAATTTTAAAAAATTATGATATGATACTAGCGCACCGTCTTTTGGCTCAACATCTTTCCATTCGCCAGTGCAGAATATACGATAAGCATCAGAAGCATACTTTCCGATCCCATAGAGAGTTTCTGGATGATCTTTCCAATTCTTTTGCAAGTAATCATTAGACATTCTAACCAGGGTCTTAGAACGTCTTCCAGACAACCCTAGCGGCTGGATCATTTTTTGAATCTCTTCTGGACATGTTCTTGATGCAATGTTTGGTGTTGGATATCGAGAGAAAAATTCCCACATGTACGGTTCAGCATGCACCCTCTTTGTTAAATTGCAAAATATACAAGCAACAAATATTTTCCATGGATCTTCCCATAGTTGCTCTTGGATTAAATTATAAGGAGATTTTGGTGGAATCCATTCCATTATTTATTTTAATAAAAGATTCTGTTATTTTACAACTAGCTATTTTTTAATATTTTCGTCAAAGTAGAAAGCTGTGATCTATTAATGTGTTTTGGAATTCTTACGTCTTCCAGTGCATTCCTGTATTTTCTAATCTGGCTCTGGCTAGGGCTGTGAGATAAATTATGAATTAAATCAGATATCTTCACCCTTCCAGCTATTCTATTATAAAGAGCTGCCTGAAGATAATCGTCATAAGGAATTGATTTATCATGTGTCAATAACTGAAGTGCGTTGATAATTGCTGCTAATTGTTTTTCATCATGAATAGATGCCTGGATCATTTCATACGCCTCTTCTCTTGAAACATTCCCAACTTCTTCAGTATCTTCGATCGTATCATGTAAAAGTGCTAGCATTTGTGCAGACGTATCTTCTGGATAAAATGCTCTTGTAATATTGTAAACTTCCTCAGGGTGAGAAATATAAGGCGTATCGTCTCTTCGTTTCTGTCCCATGTGAACAAGATGTGCAGTCTGTCTTACATCTTCAAGATCTTCTACACTAAGAGACTCCAATACTAGAGATCGTAATTGACTTAAAGTAATTTTCACTTTTAGATCCTAAAGTTTAAATATTTATCATCTATGAAAACTTTAATCGTCTAAGCAATAAATAGGACTATTTTTCACATCCCCTAGAAGAGAAGGAAGATCAAGACCAGCACAATCAATTTTTGTTTTGATAAAGTTGTAGTGGTTGCAGAATCCATTAAATTTTCCTCTTTCACAATCTTTATGAACGCTGGTCTCGATATACCCTTCTGGGTTTTTTGGATATTCAAGCGGGATACCAACCCCGATATGAATCGCTTTCCACAAAGCTTTAAGCGCTTCAAGCTGCACTGGATAAAAATCTAAAAATGGATCTTTCTTTCTTCCATGCACCCAGGCATTTTCTTGAATTGGTCTTTCACCAAAGCCGTGCTTGACGTACCAATCTTGATACTTTGTATAATATGCGTTGGAGATCTCTACGCCTATGCCTTTTAGATTTCCGCCCTCGTATCTTGGAATACCTGCATGCCAAGCTTTGTGCTGTGTATCTAGCATTTGAAATATCGTTCCGTCATTATCAATCAAAAAATGAACTGAAATACCTCGACGATTTAACACATTTGCACACGACTCCGCTGATAAACAAACATCCCAGTGGTTCACAAACATAGTTGGCTTGCGATCAGGCTTACCAGAATAATCAGTATAACAACCCTTATTCGCCTTGAACCCATCAGTCTCATCCCATAGAACAACCTTGTTCCATTCAATTGGAATAAAGCGCCCATTGTGAACAATATGATGATTACTATAAGAAGAATAAGAAATTTTTCTAGGCTCATAGTCTGAAATATTGGCCTCTCTTTCGGTCCATATTCTTCGATACGTCATCGGGCCAACAAGCCCGTCTCCAGTCAATCCATGAGCTTTTTGCCATTTCTGTACCGCTTTTACTAAATTAAAGTCAAACTCTTCGCACTCAAACCAAGAAGGCTTCCAGCCTAAACTGTCTGCACTTGATTTATTATAAAAATCTTTATCCATCTTATATTCTCTTTTTCAATTATTCTAATTCAATATCTACATTAACGCAGATAGAAAGCTTGGGAATTCTAATTTGATTTGCAAGCCCGTGCTTCTTTGCCTCTGCTGCGTCAAGAAACCAATCTGCATGTTTCTTTTTATCAACAATTTTCATGAAATAGTCATCTTTTTTTCCACAGTTTCGAGCCATCATTGTATAAATTTTCGTATTAAGACGATCTGCTTCTTGTGCACTAGCCTTGAGCTCCTCGACTTTTCCAAGATCCATGCTACTTACATCGTGAATCATAATTGTTGCGTCAGGATCCATAAACCTAAGACCTTGTTCTCCGTAACTAAATAAAATAGCACCGCAAGACATTGCCTTCCCTTCAATGATCGTTGCAACGGGAATTTCTGCGGCATTGACTACACCTATCATCGACATCAAAGAATAAACTTGTCCACCGTAAGAGTCAATGACAACAGGAATTACCTTCTGCCCAGTATTATGAGCAAGTGCCATTTGATCTGAAAATTTCTTCGCTGACTCTTCGTCAAACTTATTAACCCTTATTATGATAGGTGTTTTTCTTAATTCAATTTCTTTTATAAGCGGAGAAACTATGCTTGTCCAGTTCATATTTTTGCCCTAAAGTTAAATGATTCACCGCAGCCGCAAGATCTTTCTGCATTTGGGTTATTAAATACTAAACCTGATTTGAGCAGGTTTTCTTCATAGTCTATTTGCATTCCGCTGAGAAACAAATAAGACTTTATGTCTACACAAATTTTAATATCGTCAAATTCAAACACTTTATCACTTTTGTTTATTTTATCAATAATCTCGTGATTATACATAAACCCAGAACATCCGCCGCCTTGCACTCCGATACGAAGATAATAATCTTCTGTTTGATTCTGGATTAGCAAAGATTTAATTTTATCTTTGGCAGCTTTCGTTATGGTTATAGGCATTTCTATTGTTTTATCCGCACTTTGCATGTCCACACGACATGCAGGTTGCGCAGCCTTCTTGGTAAACTATATTAGAATTATCACAGCATGCTATATCAAAAACGCCATTGCTTGCCTTTGTTCCGTCTGTAATGTACTTTTTGAGACATCTTGCGATAACTTTGGAAAAGCTAAAGAGGTCTGCATCTTTATCTTTATGAAGTTGTTCACATACGTAGTGAACCGGAGCGCCGTGTCTTAAAGCTAGTGATATTGTTCTTGTAAAAGCAGAGTGGTTTGGATTATCAAATACTGTAGCAATATCCTTGACGTGTATTTCGCCTCCGTCATCTCCAAACATTAAATCATACTTTGAATTCATAGTCTTTCTAGGCTTCTTTGTTAAATATCCAGACTTATATTTTTTTGAAATTTCAACATATTCTGACTTTCCGCCAAATACTTCGTACGGCCTTCCTTTCATAAGCCCAACAATTATTGTCCATGGTTCTCCTGAAATAGAAGCCTGATGAATATCGCACTTCAGGGCATCAGGTCTTTTAGGTGCTGTATTTGTCTTTAAGCTACCTTGCTTATCTTTTGAGGCTGAAGGTGAGACAAGTACGCCTGATCTACTACCTTCACGGTAAACAGTAACACCCTTACACCCAAGCTCCCATCCTTTCATATAGACATCTTTAACAGTTTCAACATCAATATCTTTAGGAAGGTTCGTAGTATTTGAAATTGCATGGCACACCCATTTCTGTGCTGCTGCTTGCATTTTAACTTTTGCCACCCAGTTAATCTCACTTGAAGTTGCACCTGAATATGGGCTCAGTGCAGCTATCTTTTCATCAGATAGTCCGCTCAGAGCATTTGGATCTTCACTACTAGTGTAGCTCATCCAATTCTTAAACCCATGATGATAAACTGTATATTCTTGCCATTTGTCGCCGCTATTATCAATAAAGTCAACTCGACCGTCTACATCTTGGCCTGTCAGCTTTTTTCGACGTGAATAATGCAACATAAACGGCGGTTCAATCCCTGATGATGTCTGCGTAAGTACTGATACTGAGCCAGCCGGCGCCGTGGTCGTATTTGCAATATTTCTTCTTCCATACCTTCTATAATCATCAATTCGATGAGGCAGAAGCTCATGAATAATTCTTGAAACAAACGGGTGATCTTTCTCTTTTTTAGCATTCCAAACTGGAAAAGATCCTCTCTCCTTAGCGAGAATAATTGAAGATTCGTAAGAGTTAATCGCCAGCCACTTATAAATTTCCTCTGTCACTTCGATTGACTTATCTGATCCGTATTTGATCCCAAGCATTGCAAGTGTATCACCCAAACCTGTGATTCCCAAGCCTGTTCTTCTTCCTTGAACAGCTTGCTTTTTGATATTTTGCCATAGATTTTTTTCAGTATATTTAACTGACTCGGGCTCTTTATCATTTTCAATTTTTCTTAAAATTTTATCAACTTGATCTATTTCAAGATCAATCATGTCATCCATTAATCTCTGTGCTTTTTGTACTTTTCTAGCAAACTCACCGTAATCAAACTCTGCTGTTTCTTTCCATTTGTTTGTAACAAATGAAGAGAGATTAACAAGCATAAGCCTGCAGCTATCATATGGAGATAAAATAATCTCGCCGCAAGGGTTTGTTGATTCAGAACCAAAGCCCGAGTCTGTGTATATATCAGAAGGTGTCATATTCTTTGCTGTATCCCAAAACAATATTCCTGGCTCTGCTGATTCGTGCGCAGACTCAATAAGCTCATGCCATAGAGTTTCTGCGCTTATTTCAGCTGAAACATCAGGATTCACTGAGTCAACTGGCCACCTGAGCTCGACATTTTTATTTTTTTTAACTGCATTCATAAATTCGTCAGTAACACGAATTGAAATATTTGCGCCTGTGACTCTTTTTAAATCTCTCTTTATCTTTATAAAATCTCTAATTTGCGGATGATGAACTGAGATTGTAAGCATTAGAGCTCCTCTGCGCCCTCCTTGTGCTACTTCTCTACATGAATTGCTAAACCTATCCATAAAAACTTCAATACCGTCTGTAGTTCTAGCAGCATTACCTGTCGTCATCCCCTTTGGGCGAATATTTGATATATCAAATCCGACGCCGCCGCGTCGTTTTGCGATTTGTACGAGCTCTTGATCTGACTTTAAGATACCTCCGTATGAGTCATGCGGTGCTTCAATAACGAAGCAGTTTGATATTGACTGTATCTGATTATCATTTCCTATTCCAGACATAGGAGAGCCCTGTGGTACAATATATTTAAAATTCTTTAAAAGACTATAGATCTCGCCCTCTTGCATTGCGTTTGGATATTTTGACTCTATTCTTGCAAATTCTCCTGCTAGCCTGCGATGCATGTCATCTGGATTTTTCTCAATTAAATCTCCGTCTCTGTTAGTTAGTGCATACTTTGTTATAAAAACATTTGATGCAAGATCATCTCCGTTAAAATAATCTAGACATGACTCATGCGCGTCACTATAATTAAACATTCTACCTCCCATTATTGAATAATATCTTCAAGAATTAACTTGTCTCCACTTTTTCTTCAAAAGATTTTTCATATCCATCGAATCTGACTCAACAACCTCTGAAAGTGACATTTCAGAATCATTTTCAAGTATACTCAGCTTTGACATTGAAGTATCTAGATATACTGGGAAAAGTATTCCATCTCTCCCGGCTCTATTCTTAGCAACAAAAAGCCTTCCCGCTCCAGTTGACTTCTCCATTGGCTTTCTAGAAAGAGAGACAACTACGTCAGCTACCATTGCTTTCCCATATGCTTCAGCCATATTTTCAAGACCAACTACTTCTGCATTTGAAGCATCTCTGTTTGCCTGAGATGCTGTCCATACTGGAAAATTCATATCCATTGCAAGGTTTCTTATCTCTTCGTAGACAAGCTTAAGCTCGTGTCTAAGTGAATCGTAAGATCGAGAAGATCTCATGATGTCTGCGTAGTCTATTATAATTAAGCTGGGAACGAAACCTTTCAATAAAAGTTTCTCAATATGATTTCTAATTGTCATAACAGTTGCTGATCCCGTCGGATACTCTTTGATAATCAGCCTTCCTAGTGCACTTTCTTCGTAACTTTTGATGACCTCATCTTTTCTATCAATCACATCATTGCTTGCGATATTGCAAAGGTTGCTATCATATCTTAATCCAACTGCCCTTTCTGAAAGTTCAAACGTATAGTGTATTACATTTTTTCCAACCCTAAGCGCTTCACAGCCTACGTGAACAAGAAAGTGAGATTTTCCCACTCCTGTAGGTGCTGTAATAACTCCAAGCTCACCCCTGGCAAGTCCGCCATTGAGTATATCTTTTTTATCAAGCTGCATCAGTCCTGTCGGAACTGTAGATCTAGTAATCTTAGCTAGCCTAGACTCATAATCATTAAAAAAATCATGACCGAGCGTTGCCGGTTGGCCCTTTGAAATTGCATCTTTCATCAGCGTGACAACAGAGTCATATTTTTCAGTTGCAATTAAATCAACTGCTTGCTCAAGCGCATCTTTTAGAGACTGTTTTTTACAAAAGTCAAGTGACTTTTCTTTTACAAAACAAAGATCACCTACATCAGGATTTGTCTTAACTCTATGTAAAAATTCAACTATCTGATCTCTTAAAATTACATCATTTCCTTCCCTTAGATCATCCCTAACTATTGTTACCAGCAAGGGTAATGTTGGAAAGCACTTATACTTTTCGTAATATGAAAAATAATTCTCTGTTAGATATTTTAAGTAATCTTTTTCAAAATATGTGGGAGTCATTATTTCAATCATCTGGGCTGCCCAGTTTGAATCTGCAATAAATGCTTGAAATATTTTTTCTTGAAAAGTTTTGCCATACTTGCTAAAATATGCTTCTTCTGTCATTTACATTCTCTTTATGTGAGTAATTTCATTGATGAAAAAAATCTATCAATGTCAATATTTTGAATAGAGTTTCTTTTTAAAATTTTTAGTATTATCATTTTATTTCGTGCAGGGCTAAAAGTATCAATAGCACCTGTTATTTTTTTTATTTGATGATGTGACAATGCGTTGGTGTCTAAGTTAATTAATTTCCAATTTCTTCTTATGACATCTTCAGATTCTAGAATCTCTTTATAAACTTTTACCTTAGAGCCACTTTCTATCTTCTCCCTGCACTCAGATATAATATTAGAAATTGAAAAAAAATTTTCTTCAATTAGAAATGGAAATCTCTTTGCAACAGTTTTAAATCCTGCGCCCTTTACACCGGGAATAGAGTCTGAAGGGTCACCGCAAATTGATTTCCCGAGGCAGAAATTTTGAGCAGATATTCCAAATTTTTCTTTAACCTCTTTAAAAGAAACAAATTTCTTCCATGTCGGTGAGTATATCAAGGTTTTCTTATTCAAGAGTTGATAAAAATCCTTGTCAGAGGAGACGATAACCTTTTTCCACTCTTTAAAACTATAACTACAAATATACCCGATAACATCGTCAGCTTCGCACTCTTTAACGTAAATTTGAACAACTGGAAGATTTGACAATATTGATATTAGTGTTTCTATCTGATAGTTTCTATTATTGACTGTATTTGGAATATCGTCGCCGTAGTATCTATTGAGTCGCTGAGGTCTTCGACCTGACTTGTAATCCTTGTATATTGCTCTTTTTCGAGCTGAGCCACCAGATTCCCACACTACGATTATTCTATCGGGTCTGAATCTTTCACAAAGCTTTGCTATTCCACCCAGTGTACCTGTAATGCCTCCGATACTTTCACCATTTTCACTAGTAGCCGGGTTTGCTATAAAATGCCTAGTAAATAAATTTAGTCCGTCGACTATTAGACAGGTCTGCATTGCTATTCCAGGTCAGACATTTCCAGCTCTAGTGCTACTGCTTCTACCTCTGAAAGAGATTCTACGTCAATATCAGGGTCGGAATTGAATTTCTTGACCATTGCGACTTCAAGCAAGTCATCTAGATAGGACTGGTACTTTGGGTCAGCTAATATTTCATCGAATCGTGCTTTGTAAAATTTCTTCTCTACAATGATCTCGCCTGTTTCTACTTCTGTGACATTCAACTTTTTCCAAGATCCTGTTCCTGAAACTAATATTTCTTTCCCATCGATTATTTCTGGACCATTTTTTCTTAAAAGATCAAAAATTTGCTCATGCTCTTTGATCCCTACACCAAAGTGTATTTCAAAATTAATTTTTCTAAACGGGGGAGCGACCTTATTTTTAATTGTCTTTGCTGAAACGTGGATTCCGATAACATCGTCGCCGTCTTTTATCTGTTGACCGGCACCAAGTTTGATTCTTGTAGAAGCATGAAAAGGAATTGCCTTGCCCCCGGGCGTGGTTGTGGGATCACCATACATGACACCGATTTTAGTTCTAGTTTGATTTAAAATAACAAATAAAATATTTTGGTCTCCTATTACACCTGTTATCTTTCTCATTCCTTTTGATATTGCGCGTGCCTGGAGACCAATAGATTCTTTATCGTAATCACCAATCAGCTCTGCTTTTGGTGATGATGCAGCAACTGAATCCCATACTATGGTGATCGGAACATCCTTATTCATTCCTTTTGCTTTCATTATTGTTGACTCTGCAACCTGAAATACCTCTTCTGTGCAGTGAGTATCAACGTACACAAATCTCTTTGAAACGTCTACCCCAAGCATTCGAAGATTTTCTACACTAGTAGCATTCTCTGTATCAATATAGACAACTATTCCTCCCATTGTTTGCGTGCTTCGAGCAATTTGAGTAGCTATATGTGATTTTCCAATAGATGGTGGTCCAAATATCTCTACGATTCTCCCCTCAGGTAAGCCGCCGCCTCTTCGATTTGAACAAATATAATCAAGTGATCTTGACCCAGTAGAGATCCACCTCTTGACATGTGTTGGTGATTCATCAATAGAAAGATTATATGCAACTCTCTGGCCGTGGTCCTTATTAAGAGATCTTATCAAGTCTTGTGTAAAATCTTCAGTCGTGTTTTCTTTTCCCATTCTTTCTCCGAGTACTTTGTTGATTTAATATACAATCTTAGATTGTAAATGTTCAAACAGCCCCGAAAACTTTCGGGGCTGTGAACTTTAAACGTAAATCAGTAAACTACTCATCCATCAAGTCTGCAAAAGCATCATCGAGACTGCTATACGACTTACCGTCAGATGAAGTCTTTGTTGACTTTGTTCCGTCAGATGAAAAATTATTTTCTGTACCGTCAGAATCAGAAGTATCATCCTCACCAAGCCAGTCGTTAACAATCTTTGAAAGTTCATCATATGACTTACATTGATAAATGTCATCTAGATTGGGAATGGCGGAAATCCACTCACTAGCTTGATTGTCATCGTCTGCAAGTAGAGACTGCTTTCCACGTGGCCTGACCTCTGTCATTGCCCACTTTCTACCTGGCTGCTTCATACAAGATACCTTAATATCCCTTCCTGTCTTTGGATCTGTAATATCTCCATAATCCTCATCGAGCATTAATCCCAAAAGAGCCTGGTAGACTGTTTTTCCAAATCCCCAGATTTGAACTCCCTTATCCTCTTCACCCCTAACGATAACAGGTGCGTATGTACGCATCTTAGGATAAAGCTTCTTTGCAAGCTCATATGACTCCTTTGACCCATCCTCTCGTAGGTTAGTAATAAGTTCCTGGATCGGATCTTTATTACCAAACTGGTTGGGCGTCAAGAGACCCCGATTATTTCCAATTCCGTAGTAAAACCAAAGTTCCTTGAAAGGTTGACCATCATTATCGGGAAATGAAAGTAGCCGAACTACGTGCTCTTCTCCCTCTGTGGGCTTCCACATTACAGATCTATTTCGCGTTGCTCCGCTTAGCCGATCAAGCTTTTTTCTAATTGCTTCAAAATCAATTCCCATTTTTTATTTTCTCCAATGTTTAATTTGCAATGTTTAGTTTTTAATCATCGCACCTTTATAGTACAATGAAATTTCTAAGTTTTCAATATTTTAGAAAACTATTTTCTCTTCTTAGAGCGTTTCTTGTTTCTCTTTTTTGCTGGTTTTTCGACATTCCCACCGCCAAAAGCCTTTGCAGAAATTTTACCTCTTTTCTTTAGTGAGGTGTCAAAATTTGAAGCACCAAGTGGAAGACTATATCCTGAAATATTTGCGGCGACACTCTGCTCATCTACGTCAGGTTCGTCAATATCCTTATCACTGTCTATGATCTTTTTTTTTGCTCTTGGATCTTTCTTCTTACGATTCTTCTTAGTGCCTCTTCCCTAATGTTTTCTGGACGTGACTGATAGCTAACACCGCCCATATCTGTTTTAAAATTAACAATGTCACCGATATTGCTATCGTATTCATCGTCTTCTTCTTCGCTAGTAGGAGGGTTTCTATATTCATACCCTACTGGATGCGGATAAGTGGATTCTAAAATTCTAGATATTTTCTCTCTAATAAAGAGCCTTAGGAGATTTTCATCTTTGTTCATATTTTTTCCTTCAATTACTGTATCAAGTGTGTCACTTGATGTTGCGTCAATTATTTTTTCTGTCATTGAGTCAATTGCATCTCTGAGCTGAGCATCATATGTATTCTGGCCAAGCCTTCCTTCTGATTCTTCGTAATCTGATGAATCATCAAATCCCATTTGTGAAGGATCAAATTTAAAAGCTTCCATAGTAGATCCTTCCTGTCTCCACTGGGCAAGCTGGCGATGTGCCTCCTCGAGGAATTCTTGCAAAACTACAAGAGTTCCCACTCCTTTGTAGAAATTTTCCAAAAAGTAAGTCTTATCAAGCTCTAGATCCTCAAACGCGTCTACATCTTTAAATTTTGCAACAATCTTAAAGAGAGGTTTAAGAAGTATTTCACTCTTTATTGCTGACTTCATCACAGAGGGTCCTGCAAGACCTACAAATGATGAACCCTTTTTCACACCCGTTACAGCTGCAGCTTTTCCAACTATCTTGGCGGCAGTCTTTCCAGATCCAACGAATGGAATTAATGTCCATGTAGCCTGCATAAGATCGATGTAATCATCAAACATTCTATTAGATACAGCTTCAAGCTCAGCAATATCAGCTTCTGTCCCATTGACAAGAAGACTGTCTGTTACCCTAAGCGCATCATTTTGACTAGCTTGTAGCTCTCCAAGGTTCCATGTAATCAGCCACAGGGCGATCGGTGTGCCCACAACAGGAATTCCAGCAGCAGTTAATGCTATGAGATCTTTTCCTATTTCCTTTGCAGTTTCTTTTACCTTATCAAGAAATTCCTCACCAGCACCTTCCTGACCCCTGATTTTATCTAATTTTGATGCAACTAAATCATATGCTGGCTGGCCTAGTTCACGTGCCTTTTCAATAACATCTGAGACATATTCTTTTGCTGTTTCAAATTCATCCTCTAAGCCTGGTGGGACAAAGTCATCAAGTTCAATATCATGTGCCCACTTTGGTGTCAACCGATCCCAGTCAACGTCCTCATTCATTATATTATCAAGATCAACAAGTGAATATTTTATATGATTAACTGATTGGTTTTCATCAAATTTCATTCTTTTTGTTTTCATTTTTTTCTCAGTTTCGGATGTATCTTCATCTGCCATTATGTAATTATCTTCTACATCTGCTTCTTTCATCTCTTGATCTGGAAACATTGGTTTTCTAGAGTGTGTTACAGCATCTGGTGAAGCTATTCTTTGCATAACAATTGATGAAAATCCAGCATCAGCTGACATTGAGGGCGATCCCTGAAAGTCATCTAACGTCCAGGGTATCTTGTTTCTTCCTATTTTTTGCCTATAATCATCCCCGCCACCCATCGCCCCGCCGCCGGGAATAGTGATTCCTTGATTCCTCGATGGAATTCCACCTAGTCCTTTGGTAGCTGAGCCAGTCTTAGATCTGATTTTTTTAGGCATTACATCTTATAAATATTAACTTCTCATGTCATTGACATGTGATATGCAAGAGCTTTTGATTTTTGCAAAAGAATACCCAGCGTTGTTTCACTTCCTGCATAAAATCTATTTTCTTCAAAATGAGAACCACTGCTGATTTGAATTGCAACCCACTCCTCTCTTGTAAGATTAATTGAAAATTTTTGCAAGAGATAAAGTGTTCTGTGAGAAATTGACATCTTCGAGATGTCATCGTTGTATTTATAGTTTTGATTTAAATTATTCCTGTGCCAGTCAGAATCCTGTATCAAAAATAAATCATTTTCTTCGTCGCCGATCTTTCCTATCTCATGTAAAAGAGATGCCTTTATAATAGACGAAATTGATACGTCCATTTTTAATGAATCATTAAGCTTTCTCATCGTTGATGCAACTGAAAGTGCGTGCTCAACAAGACCGCCCGGATATGCACCCGGTTGATCAGAGATTCTCGACTCTGGACACATTAGAATTCTCTCTCCTAGCACCTCTATCATTTTATTAATATTATGATCTGCAAGCCTTCCAAGAAGTTTCTCGTATGTCTCCCAGTTCGATTTAATTTTTTCAATATTTTCAGTCATTTAATCTCCTTCACGCTAACTGGAAAATTTATTTTTAAAATTTCAGACCAAAACCCTTTATCGCAAATGCTAACAAGCTTGCTGTAATCGTCCTCATGCACGTCAACAATTATTGCATCATGAATAAGATAGATAGGGTTGATTCTAATTTTCAACTCTTGTGATCTTGCCAAGAGTAGCTCAAAAACATCAAAAGCAACATCCACAGTAGAAGACTGGATGAGATGGTTAACGCTCGGTGTTTCAGAAAATATTTTTCGTCCGTGTGTATTTGTAATATACCCAAGACTATCATGCTGTTCATGTAGCATAGCCTCTAAGTGCCGCACGCCGAAATACTCACGAACAAGGTCAAGGACCTTTCTAGCATCACTATCTGAAGAAAGCTTCGACTTTAAAGTGTGATGAGATGCTCCGTAAATTGCAGAAAGAGTTGCTATTTTTGCGATGTCTCTGTCTATGGTCAGATTTACTGTTTGTGCAATTTTTTTATAAATGTCACCGTCTATTGACTTGCCAAACATCGCGAGCGCAACTCTTGGCTCTGCAGACCCGAGATCAATCTCAGCTATCCTTCCTCGCTTCATTCTTGACTTGAAGATAGCCCTGTCTTCCTTTTTCATCGTAAGGATATTTGGCCCATGAGATACTGTCATTCTTCCTGTGACTGTTCCAGATAGAGAATATTTTGATCTAGGACACAGGTCGCCTTTCTCGGGTCTAAATTTTGACAATGCGTGCTGATTATTTTTACTCTCACACGCTATCTTTTTGTCTAGCATGCTAAGATTTATCGCTGATTGTTTCAAGCTGCCAATGATCTCTCTGTTTCTCAGATGGGTTGTCGTATAGTAAAGGTTATTAGAGTTGTTAAAGTGTATCCAGAGCTGCTCTGCCATGGCAGAAACGTGCTTCTTCCACATGGCTGTAGGCACACAATGCGACCACGGTGTATTTGTCGGATTTGGTCTAATAACTGACTGAACATTTCCCCACGGTGTGGACGTAAAATCAGAAATTTCAAGCCTCAATGACCTAGCTGCTGATCTTATATCTCTCGGGTTGTCAAAGCCCCACAGGATTGATTCAGGCGAGACGTCGTCTGACCATTTCCACGTATTCCCATCGTAAACAAGGTTTGAGTCTGACCCTATACATTCTTTAGATAGAGTTAATAGCATACAAATATTCTACGCTACATTTAAAAAGTTTACTTATTATTTTTGATCAGCATAGTCAGCAACAGCTTGCATTGCTGTCATAAGAGATTTTCTAGTCGCTGAGCCATTGTATGCCACTGTCAAAGATGTATCAAATGATCCTGGTGTAATCGTGTGCCTGATTCCGACAACATAGTAAAAATTATCCATCGTAGTCCCGCTTCCCATGTCAATATAATACTTCTCGCCGTATGTTGTCAGCGGAAAGCCCGCACAAGAGAGAGTAGCGCTAGTCGGTATGACAAAGATGTCTTCCACCTCCGACTGCTGCTTAGCTGTTGATGAATCTTTTTTATTATCAGAGATAGCATTTAAAAGAAGTACTTGATTAACCGCTCCACCTGTATTTGAAGACATGCTGATAGATTTTATATTTGTAAACTGAGTTCCAAATGTAATGGACGGATATACAGACTTAATTGCATCCTTTATAACTCTTGCTGGGACACCAGGTAGCGATGTTATTATTTGCATCTTGTTTGGCGCTGAGTCTTCTGTGTCGGGTGTCACGTCTTTAATCTCCTCTGTTCCACATTTTTTCTCGAGGTCATCTTGTGCCAATGGTTCTTTGGCAGATTCTCTCGTTGCGTTTTCTTGAGCTCCGTCTATTGTTTCTGTATCTCCGTCTGTTGACGGACTTCTTGATGTGATAGCACCGCCGCTTATGACTTGCTGCAACAGGAGTACAGCGTCTGGTACTCCAGCTTTTGCATCGTAGACGTGAATTCTTAAAACATTTGTAGTAGGCTTTCTAGGCTCACTGTTGTCGTATACGGGAACACACTCTGTTATCATTGCAAGATCAGGAACATCAAACTTTGCCTCCTTGCCCTCCTCAGGGTAGATCCCAGCGAGAACTTTTTGCTTAGCTTTCTCCGGGGCCCCTGTCGCAAAGAATGTCTTTTTCTCCTCTTTAGATTTGCCCTTGAGCTCGGTCTTTATATCGCTGTAATGCTTCGAGAGACCGTAGTTTACATGTGATGGACTTTCTGGACCTCCTGGGTACTTGAAGACTTTTTCTGCGAAAGCCTTTGCAGATATAGACGGACTTTCTTTTGAAATTTTAGTAATAAGATCAGAAAATCCATCCAGCCTAAAGTAAGCTACGTTTTTATGACACATCAGTCCCGCATACGTGTTGAAGGGATAAAATATCATCTGGACCTCGTCGAACTTTCCAATCGCCTGGAGAGGTCTACCGACGTAGGTTAGAAGAACAGCACCGAGAGTAGGATTATTGCTACCCCGGTTGTTATCTCCTTCCTTTGAGTCTGGATTTGGTTCCTTCCCTTCATTCTTGTCTTTATCTGCTTTCTGCTTCTGGACCTGAGTCGTATCCTGGCCGTTGTCAAAAATATCAACAGTCTGCAACATTTTCAATTTTTGCTCAAGCTGAGTTCCCAGAGTGTCAAACCTTGTAGTCTTATTTGTTGAATTTTCCGCAGCCAGTATATCCTTAATAATAGCAACTGACTGTTTAACAAGTGATGCAGCATCAGTTTTTCCGTCTGTCGTATTATCTTTGATCGCCTGGAGAATCTCTATATATTTGCTTAGCTCTATCTGGGCCACTGGAGACGAAAAATTTCCAACTGCAGCGAAACCCTGCTGGATCTGTGCAAGCTGTGACTTTTCTCCTGCTGGTGCCTCATCAAATTCTGGGTCACGGCCCGCTGCTGCTTTGAGCAGATCCTCAGTTATCTGTCTAAAAAAAGGTGCGAGCATAGATGCAGGAACTGTTGTTACGCCTGATGCTGCTGGCACCATTGTCATCTCTGCTACACCCCTTGATGCTAGCTTTAAAGTTACTCTAACCTGCCCGTCATCAAGGACATTGAGATCTGCAACCTGAATATTGAACATTGAAATGCATCTAAGTGAGTTTAAAAAATTTGCGTATTCATTCCCAGACTGGTATCTGGTCGCCTGAGGGTGCATCCAGCCGAATTCGATTGTGACACTCGTTCCGGCGAACGTGCTTGCACCGATCAAAGGAGCCATAAACCTCATCATAGATCTATCATGAAGTATGAACTCCATAGATGCAGTCTTGTTTGCTAGAGTTGCCAGGCCTAGACCGGTAATATCAACGCTCAACCTCTGAAGAGATGCTATGGGTGCAGCTGGGTTCAAAGCTGAGACATACCCCTCTCCCCTGTTTCCCATATTATTTAAAGTCTGCGGTGATTGAAATAATTCAATTCCAGCAGTTGAAACATTAGGCAATTCAATTGTAACAGAATCTTCCTTGTTGTCGAATGGATTGGGTATGCCTGTGGCAGTACCTGATATATTGTCAAAGTCCCCATAGTCTCTCTCTACTCTCATCTTGCTTAGGTCTAGATCCGTCGATATACTTTGGAAAGCTTTTAAACCAGACAGATCTGACTCTGATGCTGATTGTGCGAATCCAAATAGTGACATTGGCCTGGCCGGGGATGTCTCTGATGAAAATACGAGCTTTATGAATGGAACACACTGCGACATTTCAACTGTCGGTATGCTGTTGAAGAAAATGGAGCCTGCTTGATTTCTCGAATTACATGGATGGATGCGTATTGAATTAACTAAAATTGCAGATAGGTGTGGATTTTTTAGATTATCCGGGTCACCTACTCCGTTTCCTGTAGCTGCTATCACCTCCTCTGTCCCAGAGGATTCTTCTGTCTTAGATTCTGATGTGCTTGGCGGTGTTTTCACATATCCACACTGACTTTTCACGCCAACCTTGTTATCGTTGAGAACAGTCGCATTTATCGGTGAGTTAGGAGATATTTCTGGCTCGAGCTTAATGGAGAATGTTGCATCTAGCTTTGAATATCCTTTGAGCTCTTTCTCTGCTAATTCTAGCATAGTTTTTGCATGTGTTGCACCAGAACTAGTGTCCAGTATCCACGACTTAAGTTTTCTCTCTAGCTCAGCATCTCCCTCTCTCTCTGGGATTGGACCCTCTTCCTCTTCTGAGCCGTCATCATACCCTGTCGCATACGCGGAAGCTCCACCGGCCGCGAAGTATCTTGACAGCTCCATAATTGAGCTGTCAAGCCTATTTGATGGAGGCAATTTACTTGCCTTAACTATCGTAAAAAGATCTTTAAATGCCACTTTAAAATATTCCCATCTATCTTATTGCTAAAATTTGTCCCAAGTTGGATGGGACTCTAATAATTGTGCCAGGAGGTGATTGAAGACCCCATCCGATACCACTTGCCGCTGCTATTACCCACCAGTAAATTGAACTACCGTAAAACTCTGCAGAAATATTATCTAATCTCTGCCCTCGCTTAAGCTTTTGTGCCTTAAAGGGTATTGTACCCTGCATAACTCCTAGATATATCTTATTAGATATTCTCGGATTAGCCTTCCCCTCTCCCTTGTTGATGGGAGCAGCAAATGTGTATCTACCAATTGACATTAAATTAACCCCTTTTTACTTCTTTAGATTTTGTGAAGCAGCTGACGTTGCTCTTGTATATTTTGCTTTTGCACCTAAGCCGTCATCAGGATTGTAATCGCCTGATACGGCATTCATTGTAGCACCTACGTTGTAAATAGGTGCTCTGTTGTATCCACCGTGATCCAGACCTGGCGGCAGATCGTGAATTGGATCAAATGATATTGTTACCTTTGCGACCTTTGGTGCTCGTGATCCCCACTCTGTTTCCCATGTTACGGTTGGGTCAATCCAGTCGTAGCTTAGGCTTCTTATCACACCTGCGAGACCTCGTCCGCCTGAATTTTCGAATGCCCTTGTTATTGGATTATTTCTCGGATGGACAAATTCTGCTGCATTTGTAGTTGTTAACTGCAGTGCACTGGCAGGTATTCCTGTTGTCTTGGATGCATATTCATTAACTGCAACCTGGGCTGCACCTGCAACTGATCCTATTACATCAAGCAGGGTTCCAACTCTAACCATGAATAAAATATCAGGATTGGGCATTAGATCCTCGTGTGTAACTAGCATCTTTCCGCTGCCTGCAAGTTTTGGTGCGTCCAAGTCAGCGAATTGAATCTCATACACAGTCTTTTGTATCACCGCTCCTGACGGGTTTGTAGTTCCTTTGCTGATGTTAGACTTGAATCCCTGCTTAATTGAATCAAAATCTCTCTTATACTTGTCGATAACTTTCACGCGATACGGTCCCGCTGTTCTAATTCTATTCTTGTTGTCTCCTTTGCAAAGGTATCCTACATCTACAGATGGTTTTAAAATAGGGTAGCTTGTTGATGTATACCCACCGCCGCCCTGCCACGCCTTATTTGAAAATCCTGCTACAGCTTGTGCAGCTTCGGATACGGCATCTAAAATTGGATTAGATGTTGAAAGCAGGTCACCCATATCATCTGGGTTATCTGGGTTTGCCAGCTCCTGTAGTATCAAAGATGCACCAATTGGATTTACAATACCGCTGCCGCCCAAGAATCCCATCGCAAGAGAAGCCACAGATCTTATCATGACATCAGCGACTGAGGCTCCTGCATCACCGCTTAGCGGCAGGAGTGCGAGAGGGGATCCAAATGCACTTCCAAAAATATAGTCAAGCTGAAATTCAACGATGTCTGAATAGCTTTGGCCGAAGAGGCTGATTTTGCTTAAGTTCCCGGCTCCGGATGCTAATCCGCCGCCTGTGTACGTGTCGTCTTTTATCTCAAACGCCTTAGACCCGACTCCAAACATTCTAGCAAGATTAAATCTCGAGTAGTTTGTCTTGACTACATCACCTATTCTTAGTCTAATCAATGGTGAAGCACTGATAACCTGACTAAAAGGCTGTACGAAGCTGCTTCCCTCACCGTCTGAAAGCTTTGTCCCGCGTGTCCATTTTGGATAAACCATGGTAGTTAGTTTATTAATTTTAAACCACATCTCGTCAAAGTCTTCTTTTGACGTAGCAGCTACATAAAAGCTAAAACCAATTGTTCTCTTTGTATCTTTGTAAATGTAGACTGGATCAACACGACCGTAACCCTGCACAGAGCTAAAGTTAGCTGCGTACCCATCTGACAGGTTATTTAAAAATGCATGAAATCCAATAAATTCATTTGTCCGAACATCGTGAAAATAGAACGGAACATACTCAGCATCTAGTGTATCCTCCATTTTTCTAGCGACATCTGTCGGTATTCTCGACCTTGTTGTCTTTCCGCCGTATGTGTTAGTATCGATAAATGATTTTGCCAGGAGGCTTGTTGCTGTATGGCCCTTGATTGGGTTTCCACCGTATGTAAGATTGTTCATATCTAGCGCTGCCTTCATAACATTTCTAGGAAGAAGGTAAAGAGCTGGAGATGACATACTTCTCCACGCTAGTGATGCTGATGTCTGGCCGTCTCTACTTCTGCTTTTTGATTGTCTCGTCTGAGGGCCGTCAACAAGCAGGTCAACATTAAAAGGTCTGATGCCGTTTGTTGCCCAGCCTGATTCATCATCACCAAAGTCTCCTCCAGTGCTATATAGCACTATATCTCCAATTTCTACAAGTGTTCTCAGGAGAGCTATAATTCCACTTTTTGAAATCTCGGCGATCAGATCAGGTAGATTGCTTTGTGTACTCTTATAATCCTGCACCATATCACCGATTGATGATGAGGAAAGTGCAAATTTTTGAAGCATAGATTTTCCGATCGCGTGCCAGAATCCCGGAGCTTCAGCTACAGTCTGGTATCTACCGACGGTGCCCTGCTCATTTTGTATCGCCTCTGCCTTGCTAGCATCATCAAATTTAATTCCAAATAGAGCTAGACAGCCCGCATTGAGACACTCGCTGATCGGATATCTTGTGTTGGGCATCAAATATCTCTGGAATATTTGAATTTTTGCTTTTCTTGCGAATCTCTTTGCCTGTCCAGCATGCGTTGGGCTTCTTGTTAAGAATGGCATGTCATCAGTTCCGTCACTTTGTAGAGTGTCATTTACAGTTTTGCATGCAAATATCATTCCAATTATAACAGCACCGGCACGTGCTCGAATTAACTCAGCAGATCCCTGGTTTGAAAAAGTAAGATCAGGTGTATAGCTTTGACCATATGACGATTGCTTTCCTCCGACCTCGAATGCGCCGCCGGATATGCCCTCTGGAGATCCAAATGCTTCTCTTGCCCTGGGTGCCTTTGGCTTAGTAGGATTATTGAAAGCAACATCTGCGCCTGTAACCAAAACAGACTCGTTTTCATAATTAAATTCATTTGGATTAAATGAGCTATCAGGTGATGATCCCCAATCTACGCCTAGAGATTTTAATATCATTGACCTTGCAACATTCTTTAGATCGTTGTTGATAAAAATACCATCAGCATTTTTATTATAAGTTCCATAGTCTGGCTGCACAGTTCGCGTTCCCATTCCCTTGGTACCTCTGCCAAGTCGTGCTGCGTCTACTGGGACTGTAGCCTCAAACGGTGCGAATGCTTTTTCAGACTTTGTATTGAACCTATTTCTTCTCTGCAGCATTGACTGAACACCTTCAATTGAATTCTCATCTGCATCTGCAGTGCTAGACTTGACAAATGTCTCACCGATAATATTGGGCGACGCGTTACCTTCAACTGATGGAAGCAGCCTATTGCCAGTATGTGGCCCTGGTGCTACGTCGTCCTCTGGTATAATTGTGTTTGTTTTTGAAACTATTCCAGAGAGATCATCAAAATAACCGCTATCAGAGTACTGGCTAAGTGTTCCGCCCATGCCGTCTCCAGAAGACTCAGACTCGTTGATAAAAACATCCTGGCCTCCGTTGCTAGCTGCTCTTAGACTTACCGGGACTCCGTCCTTGTCCTTTCTTGATAATGGCATCGCAGCTGTTGCACCGCCCTTTACTACATAGTAGTTTCTGTACTCCACAAGATCATTAGTCAAATAGTGCAAAAAGTCATTTATCAAACTTTTGCCTGCGTCGGCTGAAGGCTCATTGCTTGAATTGTGACCTATTAGAGCCTTTCTAGTTCCCGGATCCATTCCGAGGTCATCGATGCCAGGATCAAGACCATCAGAGTCCCAGTCTTTTATGGTATATGATATCGAGGTTCTCTGTGCGACAGACTCAGCTGTCACATAATCCGATAAAAAGTCTCCTAATTTTTCCCTAGACACTTGTTAAGCTCCTTGATACCCTCTGGCGAAAAGAAATCATTAATTGCATCGGATAGTTCCTCGTCAGTTTTTTCTGTTGAAGCTTGATCTTGGATATACGATGCAAGCTCTTCAATTGGTCCCAATACTTCTGATGTGTACCTCTCCAGGTATTCAATCTCTTCCGCTGACAGTCCTTCTGTGAGATTCTTCATCATCGGTGTCTCAAAAACTCTCTCTTTTAAACTTTTCATGTCGTTGTCACCAGACCTACTGTGCTGTTATTGCCTTTTGCGCCAGCTAGAACCCCGTCTATGACCAAAGATGCAAGCACCTTCGAATTCACGTCCTTTATCTTAATTTCATTAGGGTTTACTGTAAGCTGAACTGATACTGGCTCGCCAGAGCCTCTAGCAGTAAGTGCCTGGGTTAGCTTTGCAAGCTGAGCATCTTTTTCAGCCAAGAGCTTGGCTTGTTCTTGCTTAACTCTAGCTAGCTCATCTACTGGTGCGCCGTCTCCACCTGGTTTTGCGTCCTGCTGGACAACTTCTGGCTTAGCATCTTTCTCCTTCTCCTTCGCCAGGGCATCTGCGTCCCTCTTTTTTATAATCGACTTGAAGATCTCGTCCTTGTCGCTGCCGCCTGCATATTTCTTGACAGCTCCAAGATCATATCCTTCAGACTCGGAGATCTCCTTCAGCCTGGCTTCGAGACCTTTCTGATCACCGCCGTATGCTGCCTTGGCCCTGTTGATGAGAGATTCTGCAATCTGTGCCTGATCTCTCTCCTTGACATTCTTAAGGTTTGCTGACATCGTGGTCCTGAGTCTTGCTGTTGTCATGCCAAACTTCTCCGTCGCCTTCCTGACTTCATCGTCTGTTAGATCGGAAAACTGTACACCTGACTGTCCCATCATCTGGCTGACTTTTGACAGTGCAGATTCAGCATTGGCCATATTTGCTTTATAAGCTTTTTCGCCTTTCTTGCCCATAGATTCGAGAGAGAGCCCCATTGTCTCTGGCAGCTCTTCAATTGCACTAGTGATCGGATCAGTCAGCAGGTGACTTAACTGGGATGACTGCTGCTTCTCCGTAATTGGGTTATTCTTAATTTCTTTGTGGATCTCGAGTATCACCTTCGCGATTTCTTCAGGAAGTTTTGCAAAAGCGTCTGCGATTGCCTGGGTGATCTCCTCACCTATTCCAGAGCCGCTGAACTTCTTCTGCATTTCTTCAACTTGTCTCTCAAGGTCTGGAATTGGACTATCCGCTTTAAGATTTTTAGCTAGCCGCTGGGAGCTTCTCTCGACACGCGTTTGGAAATCCTGTATCTGTACTGAGTGAACCATCAGGAGTTTCTGTGAGCTGGCTATTGCGGCCTTGTATGCCTGGTCAGCAGTTCTAGAAACTATGTCATTTGATGTTGTTCCAAATTTTCTCAGCTCAGTTTCGAGCTCTTCGATGCTCTCCTTTACGCCTCCTATCTCATCATCGGTTGCAGCGTCGAGGTCATCGAGTGATTGATATTCAGCCTCAGGATCAAAGAGTCTCTCGACGGCTGAGACAGATTTTAGACCGAGCTGCTGCTGAATTAGTCTCTTTTCAGCGAGTGACATATCATCGACTGATTTTCCTGTTGCGATGAACTGATCACGCAGTGTCTCCATCAGCGCGCCCTGGTCCTCATTTGCCATTCGCATGAGCTCCATTGCGTCCAGCTGGACACCAAATACTGACGTCAGTGCAGAGACTGACTGTGCTGCTGTCTCAAAGTTGAAGAACTTATCAACCATTCCGTCGAGCTCACCGTAGTCAAGTCCTAGCTGTCTGAGAGAGCCACCTATCCTTGCTGCCTCATCGACGCTGACATTACCGTATCTCCGTGTGTCAGATATGAGGCCTTCAACTATATTCAGTATCTCCTTTGAGGAGTCACCAGTTTGATCTGCAATTCTTTTTGACATAATTGCAGCTTCTTGAAGCATATTTGTGTTAGCTTCACCAGTTAGATCAATTTGACGTGATACGAATGTTGAGACTTCTGATGTTGACAGTCCCATATTTGTACCAAATGCTGCCATCTCAAGGGCCGTGTCTGCCGATGCATCCTTGAGAAGTCTCAGGCCGTCAGCAGATGATCCCGCCCCTGCGGCCATATACTCAAATGCCTTAAATGCTTGTGATGTCTCCCCGAGAAGATTGCTTAAACTTACGCCGAGACCGTCGATTGATGACTTCTGTGTGCCATATATCTTTTCGTTAAAGTCAAGATATACCTTGCTATATTCATTTGCAAATGTCTTGCCTTCTTGAAACTGCTTGCCGAACCCGCCAGCTAACCCGCCCATCGAGGCTTGGAGATCATTCATGAACTTGAGGACCTCTGGATCAGTCAAGCCGCTGATTGCGTCACCTGTCTTCTTTACCTCCTCAAATCCCGGAATAGCCTGGAGGCTGCGTTCGACAACCTTGTCATAAAATTGGCGTGTTGTATTGCCTGCTCCTGATCCAGGTGTTGGAGTTCCCGCACCTGAGGTTGAGTCAGACTGAGTGCCTCCGCCTGATACTTTTATCTCGCCGCTGCCTAGCGCTTCCTTGACAGCTGCGGCGATGTCGATTCCAATCTGCCTGGCTTGTTGTTCAGTGAATGACACTTAGTGCACCTCAAACATTAAATATGCCTTTAAATAGTTTATCCGTTATCAAACTTTATATCACGACCTTGTCCAGGTGACATGTCAGATGTCGGACTTATTCCAAGCTGTTCGTGTATATCACCCATTGGGATATCAACGAGGCCAGATCTATTATCTGATGCCTTCTTTCTAGCGTCAGCCTGTTGCTTAAATTCATCAGATATTCTTCTAATAAACCACTTTCTGTAGGGTAGCGGCATTGATCTTACGTCGCTGTAGCTCATATTTAAATGATACTGTAAAAGAAACGCTTCCTCTAGAAACGCTTCTCGCATAGTATCATTCCGGCCAAAAAAAGTTGGCGCCAATAGGAAGCGCCACCTCCCCTTGATGCATGCACTCTGGACACTTCATTAGCACATTCATATCAATCCCTGGCTCATTATTATTAATAAAATTTCTTAAAGACTTAGAGTCTCGTGCAGGCATCTTTCCAATAAACTGACGAATTGCATTGCCATCAGTAACACCATCAATTGCAACAATTTGGTATTCTAGTCTAGAAGTTACATCTCTGTCCACACCTTGCCCGCGTGTCATTTTTTTCATTCTGGTGATCATCGTTGTTCTTTCAGCTTCTTCCTTTCCAGTTAAGAATTTAAAGTGAACTGTCTTTCCTGTCACGGGAAGTGAAAACTCAAAAACATTTCCATCGCTACCGACGGGTTCAAGGTCAAGCCGTCTAATTGAAAGGTCAGCCAGATTATAATCCTGAATGCTTCTTGCTGTACACTTTGGACAAGACGTATTAACACTATAGGCAGCTCCGTAACCTGTGATTCGAATTGCAATCATGATAGCATTTCGATCACCTGACAACAGGTCATCGGGATTTACATTTTTATCCAGGACACACGAAGAAAGAAGTGCTGATATTACTTTGCCCTGCTTGATTAGTGCAGATGACATTAAAATATCCTCTTCTCTCGCGGTCATTGATTTTATCTGAACAGTTTTTAAGTTATGGAGGGGAGAATCTGAAGAATACACTTTTCCCTGCGAGGGTATGGGAACTGATTCAACGGGAACCTCCCAGTCGAATCTTTCTTTAACAATATCTTGCCTCTCTATAAGGTCACTCATTTACTATCTCCTACTATGAAAAGTACACAAACTTACCGTGCGTGTAAATAAAAATAAAAGCCCTGCTTTGGGCAGGGCTTAAATATTTTCCTAATATAAACTTTTTAGTACTGCAAGATGCAGTTATCATATCTTAGAGTCAAATCAATAGTTACGGGCGTGTTGTCCGTATCGTATGTAAGAGTCTGAAAGTTTACTGAGTTGATCATGGTACCTTTCATGTCCCAGTGCTCTACAACAGTTCCTATCGGATCTAGAAGTTTAATTTGAATATCTCTCTTGTAAAAGTCAGCATATCCTGCTCTTCCAGACACTGATTCGTAATGAGTTCTGATCCACTCCATAACCTGCTGGGCACCAGATGGTGCTATCGGGTCATAAAGGGTGATGCTCATTGTCTGAAATTGCATCCTTCCACTCAAGTATCTGTATGAGTTAATAAAAGGAATCGGAAGTTCCTGAAACTGCATTTGCGGTCTAGCAGCAGTTTTCATTAGGAATGAATCAATACCCTCTATGGCGAAAACCCACCGGAACTGACGCTTGGGTTCGAACTTGTTAGGTAGCATTTCGCTAACTGAAAGTGTTTCTGCCATTTGAATAATCTCCTAGTGTTTCAATCTATAAGTATAACGTTGTTTTATTTTAAACACTGTCAAAATTACCTGCGTTAGCAACAGTAAAATCAAGTGCAATAAACTCTGCTGTCCGAGTGGGCTGCAGATAAATCTTTCCTCTAATTGTGTTATTTTCAATGTCCGCTTGTGTGGTTGTGGTTGTATCAATAATAACCTTGTACCTATCAACTCCGCCATTGTCCTGAATTGTCTGCATGATTGGCTTAACTAGTGCATTAAATCTATCAAGCGTTTCCTGCCTGTTGGGCTCAAAGAGTAGTGAATTAGCAATATTCTTAACTTTTCGTCTGATATCAATCAATAGTCTTCTAACATTGATTCTATCTAGTGCAGATGCATTTGCCATCAGCGTTTTTTGACCCCAGACAACCGGGTCCTGTCCGACAAACTCAACAAGAGGATTAATTCTCTCTTCATACAGTTTATCTAAGTCATCCCTTTCAAGGGGAAGTGTGCATGCACTAATGCTAGCGTCTAGCCTTGCTCTTGAAAAACCTGCAGGTGCGTTAAAAGGTTGACCGTAGTAATCATTTCTTGACATTGCTCCCATGACTGCGACGCTTGGAGGAGCAACTTGCTCTCCTGACCCGTAGCCTATATCAATTACGACATCTGGATAATAAGCAGCTGCAAAAGAGCTATCGAGACCCCTAGCAGCAAATCCTGCAGCAGTGTATGTTACACTTGGAATTATTACAGAGCCATCAGCTGCCACTGACCCAGTCATGACAACATTATTCTGGCTTCTCTGCTCAATATCCATGATATACAAAGCATCAAATCTATTTTCGACTGTACTCATAGCATAGTCAGTAACACTTGAGTGTCTAATTCCCGGGATTGTTAGCAATTTTACGTCAACGTCTGCTTTGACGCCCATGAGATCAAGTGCCTTTCTATATGTTGCAACTGTTGGTCCAGATACACCGCCTTGATTAATAGAGTCATCCATCTCTCTCTTGCAAGCTGTCGATGTAAAATCAGCCTTGTCGATGTCGAAAATGTCTGTACCGTCGAATCCCCCTTGCATATAGACTGAATATTTTGCGAATGTTCTGTTTCCTGACGTCCTAAGATCATTCACATTCAATGCTCTCATTCCAAAACCTGGTGTAATTGAACCTTTTCGAATGTATGATGCGCTATGCCAGAAATCTGGATCTGCAATGTCGCCACTAGACCCTGTCTTGATTCTGATTCTCTCTAGCGTGAATATATTATTGTTGAATGCGTCGCAATCTAAAACCGTACCATTAACTGCTGCAGTGCCTGGATTATCTCCAACAGAGAAGTTGAATGCTCCGGGAGAGAAAGATGGGAAGAACTTTGTTTTTGTCACCAGCGAAAGGTCTTGACCGCCGCCATTTAGGCTTCGAAGCTTAGTTGATCCATAGGGATCTGTAATTAGAACATTTGCAACTCTCATTTCAAATTGAACACCCCAAAATAAGTTTGCGTTAGCTAGAATATCTGAAGAATCCCCGGGCGTGCCACGTTTGACATCGTCTCTATACCTTATTGGCGGTTCAGTGATCTCCTTATACGGGGTGGTGGGTACCAGGGCTGCGCCTGACTCTAGGTCTGCGAGAGGTCCGCTACCAGATGTTACAAGGTGATCCGGTCCTCTGAATCCCATGGGGAGTGCATCGTCAGGAACATTTCCCAACTCTAGCGCTTTTGGAATTTCAACTCTAATGAGTGAGGAGTTTCCAGGAAAGTTTCCTTCAACAACAAGCTTCTGGCTTCCAGCTGCCTGGTCAAAATCGAAGAATACTTGCTGGTCACCAATAACTCTTCCAATATATTTGTCACTGCCCAGATCTAAATTACACCCAAGGTGACCCTCGAGAACTGCTGGAGAATCATCTGTATCATCAAATTCTCTTACAAGAACATCAAAAGTTCCAAACTTATCAGTTGCTGTTGCATTAGCAGGTGAAATATTTACAATAGAGATCTTATACTTTGATGACGGTATTGCACCGTCACCGCGAGCTTTGATTCTAAATAAGTTGTACTTAGTACCTCCAAAATCTTGAGATATAAAGTGAGGTGTTTTTGCTGCAGTAAATCTTTCCTGGAATGATTCGTAGTTAGGAGATACCCCAGCTGTATATGTGTCTCTTGCTTGAGAACCCGTTGTGATAAATCCGACATCCTCGAGCCTCGAATCTCCGGTGCCCTCTACATCAGCATGGAGAACAACACCGCTACCCGTAATTATAGCAAACCCTGGCGCTAGATCATACCAGCTATATAGACAATGACCTTTTTTCTGAAGGAGTGTGGGGTCCTTATTGAGCTTCGTTGGAAAATACATCCCTGAATTTGAATCAAATGATGCTGTAATTACATTACTGTTTCCACCATTTGGAATGTGACCGTTAAGAAGCAGTACGAACTCACCATCATGGACCTTGACAGATCCGCTCATCCCACCTTTCACTGATGCTGCACCCGGGATGGCCTCGTCTGTAACACTGGGTGCATTGGAATTTACTGCATGTGAACATGACAACTGAGGAATGACACCAGAAGGTGCCATCAATACACCTCTTAAAATAGGGGCAGAGCGGTTTTCTCCAACTATCTGAATATTAGCATCTGAAAATACAGTACTGCCAGCTGACTCTGACATGAAGCATCCCATGAAATATGTTCTACCTGGTGGAGCGTACGGGTGGGCCAAGCCCACTGCACTGGGATTTGCACCCACAATGCCATCATTTTGAACTAAGTTTGATCCAACAGCAAATCCAGCCCGAGTTACCTTTCCAGTTGATGTGCTGCGCTGGTTTCCATCACCAACACCCAATACTCTAAGGTATGTTAGTGCTGTCGCATTTCTTAAAAATGTATAAACAGCCATGGGACCGTAGATATCAGGCGGTGTTCTCCCTAGTGTTGCTGCATCAAATTGTGGTGCACCAAAGACGGCTGTATAATCACTAAACGTCCCAAGTGTAATTGGGACAAATGCTGGGCCGTCCGTTGCGACACCTATCACCCCTGCAGGGACACCCATTGGGCCTGTTAGCGTAGGCTGTGATAGATCCGTCTCGGTGGAAAAAACTCCAGCGCTTTTGTAAACTTTTTCTGACATCTAAATGAACTCCATTCTATAACTTAATTATCGTCTAAACGAAATCTACACCTGCATTTGTGATGATAAAGTCAATTGCTATGAATTCAACAGCACGTGTTGGAACTATGACAATACGACCATTGAGAATATTGTTCTCAATATCAAGATCTGTATTGTTTGAAGAATCCATGACAATTCTAAATTGATCAATACCTTGTTGTGTCTGGATACTTGCCAGCAGCGGTGTAACCTCGGCGACAAATCTTGCTCTTGTTGCTGGTGTATTTTGCTCAAAGACTAACTTCGTTGCCACATCACCAACAACTCTCTTGACCTCAAGCAACATCCTTCTAACATTAACTCTATCTAGAGAGCTCCTTAGAGCCTGCAGCGTCTTCTGGCCAAAGATAACGTATCCTGCTCCTGGGAATGATGCGATTGGATTTATTCTATTTTCGTACAGGTTGTCTCTATTTTCCTGGTTAAGTCTAACATTCGTGTTTGTAACGAAACCTAATGATCCTCTATTGAATCCAGCAGGTGCGAACCACGGATACGAAATACTATCTGTATATGCAAGTGCTCCAATAACTGCAACTGACGATGGAACGTCAACTGGCCTGTTATTAATATCATCAAATATTCTAACATCTGGGAAGTATGCACCGGCATAGTTGTTATCTATTCCTCGTCCTGCGAAGACCGATGCAGTTTTATCGACGCTAGGTCTATTGATGCTATCTCTAAACAATCTTGCCTGGTCCGCGTCGTAAGAAGGAACGTCAACTATGTAAAATCCCTTACCATAGCTTCCCAGTCTTAGCATTACATAATCTGTCAATGAAGAATCTCTAATTCCCGGTATGCAGACGATATTCACACGAGATGACACCTCAGATGTCAATATTCTCGCTGACGCTCTGTATGACTGAACTATTGCACTTTTGGCGCCGGCGCCAAAGTCATTTACTGTCGTATTTAAGCCAATATCCAGTGTTGCCCCGGATGCATATCCGCCTGTATCTGATGAAGATGACTTATCGTTCATCTTCACCATGTTTGAATCAAGGATATTAACTCCGTCAAAGCCTCCGTAAATCATATTTGTGAACTTAGTGTAATCAACAAATTTGTTAAAGTACAGTGATGATGTAAGTGATGCTAGACTAGCAAATGTAAGTCTGTTATTGTACTCTGATCCATCTCTAATTGTATACAGTGCCGGATCCGGAGATCCATCTCTTATGTATGCTGCATCAATAATATGATCAGCTGCTGATCCAGTTATCTGTGAAGTTACAGATCCAACAACATCACCCGTATATGATCCTGTTCCGTTATAGAATGCTACTCTTGCTAGTGTGAACTTGTTATTATTGAATTTATCAGCACCTGAGCCTGTTGTAAAGACGTCTAGCTTTTGTATTCCTAAAAGCTTAGCATACGAAGTTATAAGAGGGTTAGTAGTTGATCCCAGGTTTGATCTATAGATAGAATCTGTCCTTGTTGAGCTTGAGACTGCAAGGTGCTCAAATTTAACACCCCAGTACAGACTAGCATCGACAAGCTCTTCATCACCGCTCTGGCCGGTAAAATCTGGAGTTTTATCAAGAATTCCCCTTGTAACTTTAAATCTTAGCGGAACAGGGGGCACGATTGATCCTGTCATAGATTTCGCGCCTCTACTTTGCCACAACAATGTGGCGGCTGCGACTGAGCCCGCGCCAGTACAGGCTGACATTCTTCTAGTATTTTGCGAAGGTACCGATACACCCTTTATTGCAGTACCGTCATCTGTTAGACAATCACTTGTCTTAATCGATGGTAACCCTCTGAATCCGAATGGAAGAGCTGTGATAGGAACCTGACCGGCTTCTAGATCGCTGGAAGCAACAACTCTGACCCTGCTAGATTTATTGGGATACCTGCCAGTTACTACAACTCTCTTTTCACTGTCAATTTGTGCATCGAAGTTGTAAAATGCTTTCATATCACCGATCTTCTTTGCAACGTAGTCAGCACTTTTTGGATTTAAAGTACACCCTGTATATCTCTCAATAACTGATATGCTTCTATCACTGTCTGAAAAATCTCGCACCTCAACAGTAAATGTACCATATGGGTCTTGTTCAGGGCTCAGAGGCATTCTGATATCCCTGATGGATATCTTGAACGATGTATTTGCGACTGCGCCATCAGAAATTGTCTCGATTCTAAACAAGTCGTATTCTTTATCACCGTATGGTTGTGAGATGAAGAATGTAGAGGTTGGTGTTTGAAATCTTGTATCAAATCTTCCGAATGCATTGTTGAAAGATACAGATGCTCCTAAGCCGCTAGTTGATGAACCTGCTGCTGAACCTGACATTAGACAGATTGATCCCGTAACCATGGCCCAGGACCTGGCCACAGATCCCCTATCTACCTCTGCCACCTCATTTTCAACTGCAAAGTCTCCGTAAAGCAAGTGCTGCTCTTTCTGAAAAAGTTGTGGATCAGTATTTAATATCTTTCCTATGTAAGCGTCATTAGCAGGATCTAGTGATGCCGTATATATTCTAACTCCAGCAAAGCCATCTGCAGCTGCAAAACTTGATCCCGCTGTGGATGAAAGAACTAGCTTAAATAGACCTGCAGAGGAAGGCTTTGCAACATCATTATTTGTTGCAAGTGTCTCTCCATAAGTTGCAGAAGCATATGTAAGCACTTGAAATCTTGATCCAGTAGGAGTCATAAGCACGCCTCTGACAAGATTTACAGTTTGATCAGTAAGGGGCATTGAAGCATTGTCTGTAAAAATTGGATATCCCACAGCTTCAGCTCCAGATACATAGTGTCTTGCAGAGATAAACTGTACGCAACCTAATTTTCTGCCTTTGTCATATGCTGGACCTTCTGTCCCTGCCGCTCCGTCGGCCCCTTGAATTACAAAACCTGCACTCTTGACAATTCCCGCACCTTCAGTGAGAGTGATGTCTGTAGACGTTATGTTTGCTCCGGCACCTAAAACTCTGACATACGTCAGCGCTGATCGGTGCTTTAAAAACTCATTAACTGCATAAGGTCCAAACATGTCAGGATCTAGAGATCCAAACTTATTTTCAAACTCTAAAAATGATCCTACAGTTACCGGAACAAATGCTGGTCCCATTCTGGCAGTTCCTGCAACTCCAGCAGGTACTCCCGAGACCGACGTTTTTGACTGAGATAGATCTATCTCCCTCTCAAAAAACCCGGGTGATTTAAATGTCTGTTCAGCCATTAAACAAATCTCCTGTTCTACTCTATACAGATATAACTATCTCTTAAGAGACCAAAAATCTCTATTCAGATGTAGGTGAATCTAACGTTGTTTCTAATTCTTTTGAAATTCGTGAACTAGCTACGGTCTCACCTGCCCTTTCGTTCCTTATTATGATCTTAGATACCTTAATCGTATCAGTATTAGTAAAGGGGTTTGTAATTGTCTCAACGACTTTGGCGGAATCCTGCCCTCTTTTTAATTTTTCCATTCCCTGGGTCTCAATCTCAGATAGCGTAAACTTATTTTGATCCACAACATCATCAGGATTCTTATCATCTGTAAAAACAAATCCGCTTGTTTGATTATATCCAAACTCAATTTGTGTAGCAGACTGATATTTTCTAAATGGTGACGGGAGACCGTCTTTTTTTGATGAAAATAGATATCCTGGTACATCAATAGTAAAATTGTACTTTATAATTCTTTCATCTTTGGAAAAATCACTAAAATTATCAGATGTAGATAGTGGTGACTTAATAAATGCAACGTATTCCATTCCCGACCTAGTTATCATTTGAAATCCTGTATCCTGGCCCGAAAATCTTGTTAGCATGATCTCTATCATCTGGTTCATATTTTGAACATACTGCGTCCAAAATACAACCTCGTAAGAAATCATCATAAAAGTAGGATATGGTGCTGTGATAATTTCAAAAATATTATCTGTTAGGCTATTATCAAGAGTTGCGACTTGCGAATCAGATAGAAGAGATAGATTTTTTCCATTTCTTCTAGTTGTTAACGTACCAGGTTTTGCAACATTTCCTGGAAAAATATCTTTCTTGTCAAAGTTCTTTCTACTTGAAACGTTTTTCTGACTTTTTATTCCACCCCTGTTGATAATATTTTGATAATTTCTGTCCTTGGGAGAGAGCCTCTTTTTAACAACATATAGCGGTTGATCTCTAAAAGCTATGGGTGTTCCGTACCCGCCCTGCCCAGGAGAAAGATCTATGCTTTTTCGGTATATCGCTATTACGGGCAATATAATTGCATTATTTCTGTCTCTTATTGGAGAATTTCTCCTAGTCAGGGCGAATCTTTCACCGGTTGAGAAAACAACGGGAACTTTTGTTGACTGATCGTCTATCTTAACCTGGAGAGGTAATGTTTTATCGAATAAATCAAAAATGGCCCTATCAATATCCTCTATTCCAGATGGCGGTAAGTCAAAATCTTCAGCTTCTGGCAAGTTATTTCTATCATCAAATACGTTAGACAAATTTCACCTCAATCCTCCCCGTAGAAAGTGGATCCCGCTGGGCCCCCTGCCTTCTCTGTTACACCCTTGGGCCCAGTCAATGGTTTATCTAGGACCCCATCTTTCTGAAGGTCTCTGACGTCCCCTGTTACACCCTCCTGATTGTGTGAATATCCACGCTGCTGATAATAATTTTCCTGGACAGCATCGGGATCACTATATCTTTCATCTGTGGGTCCGAATACATGTGTTTCGAATTGACCTTTTCTTGCCTGCTTGCCTGTTATAGTTATGAACCCCTTGTGCTCAACTTGTCCGTATATTGTATTTGAATCTGGAACTGTAATGATTTCAAAAAATACAGCACCATAACTAAAAAAATCACCCTCAACGACTTTAATACCTTTATCTATCATATCTCTTTCTTGAACATACGCTTCTATAGTGTAATACTCTTCAGTTCCAAACTTATTAGCCCTAATATCTTGAGGCTGGTACTTAACTAGCGCATCTAGCTTAATAGGATTTTCAAAAACTTTTCTTGTTGATTCTTCATACACATCATGAACATTTGACTTCGTAGTTGAAATAGGGTAGTAGTATATGTGCTGCCCAATAACATCCTTCACCATCTCTTTTGCAAGATCGTTGATAAAGTTAATCTCTCTGGGTGAAATGAAAAGTCTACTCATTAGCCTATCCCATCAATATTGCCAAGCCATTGGGCATTGGAATAAATTTAAGTTGTTTATTTATGAACTCAGCTCTTGTTGCTGCTAGCTCCATAAGTTTGTCATAAGTCATTGTTTCTAGCATTTCTTTTATATGTGTAACTAAGTCCTTCTGCTCCTCTCTACCCTGTGTAATGAGATCTTTTCCGTTAAGCTGTAACTCAGCACCCGGTATCGGAACATTTGAAAATTTAGATCTAACTTGCCCAAGAAGCTCTTTTGACAGTGCTAGTGTAAACTGTCTAATCCACTGCCTGCCAATGCTATTAATATTTGTGTATGGCAAATTACCAAAAGGCAAATCAGAAAGATTAGAAACTCCTGAAATTGTACCATCGCTGTATGCCGGATTCAATGGATCAGAGTAAAATCTGACCCTTATCCACAATTTTTTAGGTGTATTTGGATCTACAGAGGGTGTTGGATAGATTCTTAGACTCTGCCCAGATAATTTATATGAGTAATTTGACCTTCTAACTCTGTTAGATAGGTCTAGCTGACCAGCACGAAGTATGTCTTCAAATACAGGCAGTACGTAAAAGATTGTTTCCGGTGTAAATGATTCAAAGCTAAATTCATTATTTAGGTAGTTAATTGCGCTTGTGGTGTCAAAAAATCTATAAGCTGCTTGGGGATTGAAGTGAAATACTTCGACAACTTGCATCTTGCTTCTCTTTGTGTTTAGACTAGATGAAAATATTAAACTTCCGTCTGATGCTGAGAGAGTATTGTAAATATTGTAATCTTGTGTTCCAGCCTTTAGCTCAATTGATCCCGATACAGTATTATATGAACCTCCGATACCTGCTTCGAATGAGTATGGCTCTGCAAATCTACTCAGATAATCGAGATTATCTCTCGGGAACTTACCTTCTGACCCAGACATAGTCCCGTCTGCGCCAGTTATTGGCATTCCAAGAAAGTTTACTATTTGTGATCTTGCCTGGTATGTGTTTAGTATTGCACTGAACTCAAGTGTGGCTTCTTCAAATGATGCCCATATTTGCTTTTTTGTCAACTCTACTGATAAAACATCGTCGCCCAGCTTTCTTTTTACAAATGTAACCATTGAATCAGCTTCAGTTTGAAAACTTGATTCTGGGTCATAAAATCCAAACGGTGTTGGTTTTGCTGTATTTGCGAAATTTGCCACGGAGATGCCTCAAATTTAATTATTATGCTAGTCAAAGTATTTCAAAAAAGAAACCGCACATGCTTGACATGTGCGGCCCTATGCTAGACAACAAAGTCTATTTTTTCATTTTATTTTTCTTCTGATTTTTTACTAGACTTCTTTTTGTAAACCTTTTTCTTTGTAGTGGACTTTTTAGGTTTTTCATCCTGCGATTCGGAATCATCTTCTTCAACTACGACTTCAGCAGGTTCCTTTTCTAGGGCTGGAGCGGGAGCATCTGCGGCCTTCTGTCTGCCACGTAACTTTCTTGCCTCTCTTGACCATCGCGTGAGCGGGCCTCGTCTAATATGTCTTCTTGCCATTGTAATCTCCTTAGTTCAGCAATATTTCTATAATAAGTATTATTCTCGTGTGAAATATTACAAATGACTATATGCTACTACTCATAATAGACCAGTATCCATACTCGCTGAACGACGTAGGCATAGATCCAGATGCCGTCTTTCTCCACCTTAGCACAAATCCTTCACCAGGTTTTGTGATCTTCATGTCTCCCGCGGGTGCTACTCCAGCATCTGCGTGAGCAGCTATGTTTGATGCAGATAGTACAACCTGGCTGCTTGCAGCCTGTGCGGTACCTATTGAGTCAACAAATATCCTGTGAATTAAGCCATCAGGAAGTGGGGCTCCTGCACGGTCTGGCATGCTAACACCAATTCTGGCATTGAGTGAAGCTGAGATGATTGTGCATGGGACACCCACCTTTGCTGTATAATCACCGGTTGTAGATAGAACTGTTCCAGATAAGACTGTTGAATTTGTAAATTCTACATAATTTTCAAATTTTGATTTCTGCGTTACGGTAAGTAGATTGCCACCGCCTAAAGTTATGAACCCATCTTTATTAATTACATTCTTTGCCATAATTTTCCTCCTAGTGTTAAAATATAAAAGGCATGTACACCTCTTTTAATATATATCAATATCAAATCACATATACTGAAAAAAAAATAACAAATTTTTCATAAAAAAAAGGGGCACCTCATTGAGGTGCCCCTTTGACTTTAGCTTAGAACTATTTCTAGATTACATCTAGATTCAGAACTGTAACTGTACCGTAGAAGTCAGCGCGAACCATCTTCTTACCGTAGCGAGTCATCACGCCCTTACGGGGTGTGAAGTCCTCTGGAGCGAAGATAGTAGGAGTGACGATGAGTGGCACGTACGGAGCGTAGACGTAACCAGTCTCAAGGTAGCTACCGCCCTTGTACCCAACAAGAACCTTGTTGCGTGGGAAGTAGGGATCCTTATAGACCGTGAAACGGTTGCTCAAGCTACCGACTGGAGCTGCACCGAGCTGGAAGGGAGAACCGACCTGACCCTGGCCATCGAGGCTGTAATTGGGCTTGTACAGGACGGATGCTTCGAAGATCGTTGCTATGTCCGGTGAGCAAACAACAAAGTTTGCTGAACCACGAAGAGTCTTACGATGAATCTCATTTGCGACGTCAATGATCGTCTCAACAAGTGTCTCGTACCACTCACGGACAGTACCTGTGAAGGTTGGACCAGAAGCAAGTGTGCTAGAGAGTGTGACCTCAGCGCCTGTCTTCTTGTTAACAAACCTACCAGGTGAACGTGACCAGTAGTAGTTAGCTCCCTTTGCCTGTGTCAGGAGATCATTAAGGATCTCACGATCAAGCTCAAGTGCAATCTGCTCAGATAGGATCTGAGTTAGCTCAACCTCAGCGTCAAGGCTGTGGTAAGCGTTCAGGTCCTGTGCGAGTTCTGGTGACCACCGAGCACGTAACTTACGTGTCTCAGCTGTAACAGCGATTGACTCAATCTTGATATCGATCTCAGGAATGTTGACAGCAGGTGTAGCCTGGAAGTCTGACTCAAAGGTCGGAATTGTCAGGGTTGACCCGTCGGTGTCTGTATTAAGCGTAGGTGCTTGTACGTAGGAGCCTGAGAAACCACTATATGTAGCATCAAGCACTGTGCTTGAGATATCAGGTGCATAAGTACCTGAAACAATTGTCAGCAAGGCTGCATTACCCGTGTTACGAGTTACCATAGGATCAGGAGTGAAAACACGTGCGCCAACATCCCAAGTACCTAGCTGGTTAAGACGTCGAATGTTGACGACCTGTCCACCCTGGATACCATCAGAAGCTGAAAGAACCTTAACAGAAAGACCACCGCCATTCACTGACATTGGTGATGTTGCTGAAGTGTTTCCACCGCTTATTCCGATTAGAGCTACTTCCTTGACAGCTGTAAAGTCCATCTGCGCTGGGAATACTGTTGCATCCCAGACTAGTGCCTGGAAAAGACCAAGACCCTGGCGGACACCAGCTGAAGAAGCATTATCTTCAATAAGCGTAGTTATCTGTGGGTCGAACTGCAGAAGCTTACCATCTGATCCCGTTGCCATGAGATACTGGCCACCCGTAAGTGAGCCTGCACCAGCATATGCACCAGAAGCAAGAAGCGTGAGCCTATCTGCTGCAACTACACCAAAGCCTGTGTTAACTCTAGTGTAAGCAGTTCCTGCAAGATCATAAGGACCACCAACAGCATCAGAACCTGATCTGACACCCTTGCCCGTGGGAAGGTTGTAGATTGATTGTCCCTGCGTATATGTCTGCTGAGAAGATGCTCCAGCTGCGCCTGTCACCTGGCTAGAATCTCCACCAACGTTATCACCGTAGGTGTAATCGAGGTAGAAAAGCAGACCAGAAGGTAGGCTCATTGGCTGAATTGAGACGAGATCATTGGCAACTAAGCCACCGAATACGCGTCGTACGATTGGGAAAGCGATATTCGTGAAACCACGAAGATCTCCTGAGGATGCGGTCGCGCCAGCACCTCCGCCGATTGTTGACTGCTCGCGAAGAAGCTGTGCTGCCTGGTTTTCAAGTAGGCGTGCCATATTCTCGCAACGAGTGTCGTTCAATCCACGAAGAAGGCCAGTACGTGTCCACTTCTCAGTTAAAAGAGCTGACTGCTGTCCGACGTCACGTTGACGAATTCCTTCAGTAAGCTGATTTAATGTGAATTTTTTAGACATTTTTTATTCCTTTTTAGTTAAAATGTGTTAAACAACTTGTGAGTTAATTAGTTTTTAATCCCAGCCAAGATAGCCCAACGATCAATCTCGTTACTGGCTGCCGTAGCAGAAGATCTGCCAACAGATCTCGAGGACGATCCAAGAGTTCGTTTTGTTGACTCGCTAAGATTTCTAGACCTGCCTTGTGAGCCAGTCAGAGTCTTATAGATAAGCTTTACTTCTCTCAAGCTCTTTGCTGCATCAATTGATTCCACCATAGACCTACGCCTAGATGAAGTAACTGACTTATCCTGGAAGAGCTTATTAACATAGAGTAGCTTAGCGTTAAACAGATTGAGATCTGTCAATTGCTCACGAAGTGTTTCAACTGCACCTCTGTATTCATCGAGCCTCTCTTTTAGAGCAACATTACGACGTTGCTCTTTTTTCAATGACTCAGCTAGAGCATTGATCTTAACTTTGTAGACGTCACCCTTTTCAGAGCCGCCACCGAATGGGTTTCCTTTTCCTGATCCGCTGCCGCCGAATTGATTTTTCTGGCCTGCTTTTGCGTTTCCTTTACCGCCCCATGAAGCTTCCATAGGATTTGCTCCGCCTTTTGCATCTGCAAGGCTCTTAGCTTCTCGGACGATTCTTCTAATTCTAGTAAGCTCTTCACGTAAAACGTGTGGATCAACTTCAAATACTTCATCAAGAGATTCTTCTTCAACATCGAGCTCTTCATCACCAAATTCATCTTCGATGTCCATTGTCTCATCTTCGACTTCAAGGTCTTCATCACCTTCTTCATCATCTACGAGAAGGCGAGCTGTAATCATAATATCTTCGGGAAGCTCAACGTCATCACCGAGATCAATCTCTAGCTTGTCTTCATTTAAAAGACCAAGACTCCTAAGAATCTCCTGGAGACTTTCATCAGTGGCTGAGGCGTCATCCGCATCGACGTCATCTTCCTTCATATAATCAAGTCGACTCTTTGACTGGTCACCTTTCTTGGCACCACCTTCATGCTTTTCTTTCTCGACCTCTTCCCTTAGAAGGGAAAGGTCGATTTCATAAACTTTTTCTCTTGATGCCATTTGTGTGTTCTCCTGTAAGTCGCTTACATCTTTATTTATTTCGCCGGTATTCAAGTTTTTATCAGCGGAGCTTATTTTTTTCGCTGCAGACATAACTAAATCAGCTTGACTCTTATCAAGACTGTTTATAGACTCAGCAAGTGCGTTTAAAATATCGCCTGAAGAGGACTTGCTACCAATCAGTCCAGCTAGTGATTCTAGAGCTGTCTCGTCAAGTTCAACATTTTCCTCAGATGAGAGACCGATTGACTCTGCAATGATATCATTAATACTGCTTCTTTCATCTTGCGTGCTAGTATGCTGACCTTCATTTATAAGCTGATTATCAATAAATTCTCTAATTTTCGGCGTGACTGCTTCAACTATAGCATTTTTTGCATTTTGTTCGGCAACCTCTCTAAGCTTCTTAGCTTCAGCTAGAGCTTCCCTATACATGTTAGACGACATTCTAATATAACTCCTTGAATCTTAATTATTCCACAATTTGTGAAACTTATACTACTATTTACCTACTTTGCCAATAGACTTTCAATCATGTGAAGTGTTTTTTTAACTTCAAGCTGCTTGACTAAAAATTGTTTCTCTAGAAAATTTCTCTCATCATCGGAAAAATTTAACAAATCAATGAGTGACATAAATCTTATATCATCATCTTCGTCATCTAGCGGTTTTCTGGAATATCCAAACTGTGTACCATCTCCGCCTACCTTACCTGGTCCGGTTCTAGTTGATCCAAACTCACTTGAAGATCCGCCCGTTGCCATTCCAAGGCCACCAGAATACTTTATCTTTCCGGGTATTGAGACCATTCCCTGCATTGTGGGAATATTTTGCTCTGCGAATTGGCCCAAGCCAACAGTAGAAAATCTATTATTACTATTTGCATACGAAGACATATCAGCACGTTGTTTAACTGAGTCTGAAGATTTATATCCTAGATTGACCCTTGCGAAAAAGGCACGGAGATCATCTGCATCATAAAACGGAAGTTCAATTTCTTCATCATCTTCGTCCTCTACTTTTGGAGGATAGATTCCTGTTTCCCACCCAAGTTTGTATGTTGATCCAATACCAGTTGAATCTGATGGCAGCTTGGATTGACTTTTACCATACCCCATCCCCTTCCGGGGGTCGCCAGATGCGGCAACTGGATTATAGTAATGATGGGTCTTTGACACCTTATTATTCCGTAGTTTCTGATGCTGCCTTATCTGATGTTGCGTATGATCTCCCAGAAATGTAGGAGCCCAATGTTACAGATTCTACTTCTTTTGAAGTCACACTTGGATTTGCAATGCTTCCCTGACCTGAGCCGTACTCGCCACCTGCGACGGGTAATTTCCCATTGATGTCGTCGTGTGGTCCCTGCTTGGCTGCACTAAAGTTTCCAACTCCAGGTGAGGTCAAAGGTGGGATGTAAGGTGTGGTGGGTGCTCCGGCTCCCTTGCCGAAAGGCAGTCCGTTCTTGGTCTTTTCATTACTGGCGATATCTGGTGCTTTGTCTTGAAGTACAGCACCTTCAGTAAAGTCTGTATAGAAATTATCGACACCTAGACCTGTACCGCCCGGGACAACTCCTATACCCGTGCTGGGAGTGTAGTTTTCGCAGACGTTACTATTCAGGAGATTATTATAAATCTCCTCTCTATTTTTATCTGTTATTTCTTCTAGGTAGATTGGTGACTCTGGATACGCTGCATTAAGATTTGCCTGAACTCTCATTCCGTAGGTTGCAGACCCGCGTGATTTAATTCCCTCATCAACAATTACCTGATCTTGTGACGCCATGACTATCTCCTCCCTTTAATTGATCTTTTTAGTTTCTCTCTCAATGCTTTGTAAACCTCTGCTTTTTTTCTATGCTTGGCTTCTTTAATTCCAAGAACCTTCATGTAGTCAATCTTATGAACAAGATTGTCACCTCCAGACCACACGTCTTTGACTGTATCATCTGAGATGAGGCCCTCAGATTCGAGCTTCTTCTTCTCTTCTTTTATAATCTGTTTGATTTTATTTACACTAAGTCTATCGGACATCGTATGCTCCTGTCATTAATTATATCGGTAAAAGAATTGTTATCTCTAAAATTAGATAATGAAAAAATTATTTATCACTAAATGCTAGAGACGCCCAATTACCAGCTGATTCTCCAAAAAGTGACAGCGGATCTGAAGACGCTGCTGCTCTAGTTGCATGATCTCCTGCCATTGATGAGATGCCTGCTTTTTCAGCACTCATTTGATTAAGCATCGTCCTCTGGCTATCAGCAAGTACTTCTGCAAGAATTGGATCATCAGTTAGTGCTCTTGCATTATCTTCTGCACTTGGTCCGGTGGGAGTCTCGTGATTGTTAAAATCTCTGGACCACGCTGCATGATCAAATCCTACTTTTTTAGACTTTGACTCATTAAGATTTTTTCTTATTCTCTGGTTATTTGCATCTAATCCGATTCCCTCTGATAAAATCTCGACGAGACACTCTTTGACAATTTCTTTAAGCTCGGATTTTAATAGCTTGTTACTCATTTTCCCACGTCAGTATTTCATTAAATATTCTATCAATCCTGTCAGAAGAGTTAAAGTGTTTATCTAGATCTCCCCTGGCAAAATCTTTCCCCTCACTTAGCATAAATGCACCGGGAGTCGATGGTTCTGAAACCATATCGAAACATATTAGCTGAAAATCATCTTGAACAATCTGATTCCCGCTTTCGTTAATTGTTGATCCTACTCCCCTTGAAGAAATTCCAAGCGTCACACCGGATTCAACAAGAGCTTGTAATATTTTACCTGCAGGAGTGTCTAGAAGTTCAATGGTTCCAACAACATCATCACCATTTAACTGTGCCTCTCTAACTATATGAGATACATTTTTTAACTCAATAACAGAAGTGTCAGGATGATCGCATTCACCGAGTGCCCTATTCTCTGAGATAAACTTTTGATAATTTATCATCTCTCTTTCTAAGACAGATCTCGGATAAATTCTACCATTCTGGTTTAGCGTATCGCACCGTTGAAGTACACCGCGGAGAAATATTTTTCCGTCATTATTCATCTTTGACTCTTTGATAGTCTCAGGCCTGACTGATAAAGGCATCCACTCTGTTAAAAGTTTCATTGGCTTTGACATTATGTTGACTCCTTGATCTCTTTGCATAGATCTATTAATGTTAAAAATCTAACTATTTTTTGATCATCAAGCTTTCTTTTTGATTCAGATAATATCTGATTTTTAACTAGATCAATTTTATCTTTTACAATTTTGTTATCAGTAATTTTCTCAAGTTTACCAACAAGAAGAAGTGACTTTTTAGATACCTCGTTGAGAATATTTTCTAGATCCTGTGATTCTTTGCTCCCTTCTGACATCGAAGAAAAAGAATATGCTTTTAAAATCTCTCTCTGATCGTGATCAAACTTTTTATTATATTTTTTATTTATCTTTTCAGACATAATTTTAACAACCAGGCTATCGACATCAGGATTTGTGTGATCTTCAAGATCGATTGGACTCTTTTCCGCTAGTAGATAGTCTGAAACCTTTGACTCATACAGCGCTATTCTTTCAATATTTGCTGATTCTCCGTCTCGCCAATCATTTAATAGGACTTGAATTGTTGCAAGAGATTTGTAGTCAGGGACATATCTTCTGTAAAGATTTGAATCCTTGAGAGAATAGTTCATTTCACGAATGAGACCTGATTTTTCCCTCTCTAGGGACTTTAAGTCTGTCTTTCTTGCGGCGTTTTTTGCTTCACGTAATATTGCATTAGCAACATTTTTATCTGAAACATGTGACTTAGCAAGAGCTCTAAAGAGTCTAAACTCTTTGTATAGCGTTGTTCCTTTTTTAAATCTTTTTGAAATAATGTTCAAAGTCTTTTGAGCTTCATTAGTATTACCGTTTATTAAACATTCCGATACTCTTCTCAATAGAAGCTCGTATACTACCCCGACATTTCTTTTTTTGTTGTGAGATTTTGGCACGAGTTACACCTCATTTTCTTCAGACAATAAAGTCTTTTTCTTTTTTATATGTATGTTTCTCTCAAGAGAGTTTAACGTTGATCTTAATCTATGTGACATTCTATTCTGCACTTCCATTTTTTCACTAACATATTTATTCATATATTCAGACTCAGATTCATAAACAGCAGGGAGCTTGCTAGCATTTTTTATTTCTCTAGATATTTCTAAATTTGGATTTGCATCTGCTTTATTCTCAGATGATACCTTGTATTCATCACTGTCCTCTTCATCCTGTACAATTGCTGAATGATCAACAAACGGCTTCTTTCTCTGTCTCTTTCTGTTTGCGTAAGCTTTGTCATCAGCTTTTTTGTACTCAGATAATTTTATCCCTAGCGACTTTGTAATATTATCAACTCTCTCTTGGGCTTTTATCGGAGATCTATCATCTGATACGCTTAGCCTTGTGAAATCGGGCTCAGTTAGAATCTTAAGGTTACCCTGATTCACATTGTCAGAGTCAGAAAGTTCTACTGGAGACTCACCCGGTTCTCCTCCAGGCATAGGAATATCGGGCATAGCCGGAGGTTCAATCTCATCAGTATCTTCACCTTGTGGTGTGGGTAATGTTACCGACTCTATTCTTAGATCATCAAGCTTATCAACTTCTCTCTGTATTTTAATTTCTTCAATTTGATCATCTGTCATATTGAATAATTTCTTTCTTACCCAGTCGCGACTCACTAGACCCTCAATATTATTTGCAGTAGTTGCTACATCAAACCTAGTCCTATAGAGTTCTAATTTTTGCTGCTGGGCTATTGTTGATGGATTAGATAACCTGAGTTGAAAATCTAAAAGATCTTCTCCTTCGAAACCGTTACAATAAAGGTGTATTATTGCAATTTTATTTAGTTCTGCAACAACAGTTCTCTGAATTCTTGCAATAGTCCTGCTGAATCTTACATCCTCTTGCGACAGTGTTGCTTTTGCGCCCAGACCTTCATCATATCCGAGATACGCCTTTGGAATCTTTAGAGCGGCAAATAGTTTCTTTTGAATATACTCTACATCTTCAATAGCAGCAGTATTTTGTCCCCCAGCAAGAGAGTCTATCTTAGTTCCAGACTCGCTACCTCGTACTGGAAGGTAATAGTCTTCATCAACAGAGAGAGGATTATATCGCAAATCAACACGTCCAGATGTTCTGTCGACGACTTGCGCTTTCTTTAAAGTTGCTTGAACTTGCTCCATGTAATTTGGAATATCTTCAGGCGGAACATTTCCAACATCAATATAAAAAACTCTTCTCTCAGGTGATCTAACAATTCTATACACGAGCATTGCATCTTCTACAAGTATAAGTTGACGCCAGATCCGTCTTGCCGATTCTAAGACTGACGATCCGTATGGTAAGAAAGCATCGTTTCCAAGAACTCTCATGTGTGAAACTTGCCAATTTTCAAGAATCTGGTTTCCCTGCGTTACCCACCTAAACCTAACTGCCATGGGATCATCTGGATCAAAGCCCTCCTCTCTTTCTATTTCATTTACCGGTATTGGGAATGCGCTGATGATTCCATGCTCTGGTGATACATCATTGAATAAAAAGAAATCTCCGTACTTACACAAGTTTCTAGCCCAGGCTGTTAAATTAAACTCTACATTTAATGTGTCATAAAAGAGATCGTGCAAAAGTTTTTCTATGGTGTGATTTTCTGAATACACATGCAAAACTTGGCCATGTTCATCTGCTGCCACTGTTTCTTCGGAGTAGATATCAAGTGCACTAGATATTTCCGGTGTGTATTCCATTTCGCTGAAATCTGAATATCTTGCCATTCTATCATAAGTGCCATATGCACTCATTGCACTGCTGTACACGTGGCTCTGGTTTTTTCTAAAGAGCTCAAAAGCTGACGAAGTTTTAATAGAAGAGTCTAGGTTCCTGACCTTTCTTTTAATAACAGGCCCACTCCTAAACAGTGTTGTGAGCCTTCTAAATAGAGATGTTGCTGGTTCTTCTGCCATATTCTATATCCTATAGGATCCATTTCCAATCATTAAGTATCTTTATTTTATTCTTTATATCCGTACTGTGAATACCTCTTTTAGCAGGCATGCGTGGATCTACACCTTTTCTATCAGTCCCAGGGTTATTATGAGGTCTTTCGTCTAAAATTGCATCAGGAATATCATCATACGTAGTTCTTGTAACAGACATAGCTTTTATCATTGAATCATTTAGCGTTTTGCTATCCTTGCTATATCCCTCAGATGAATCACATATCCATGTACCAATTGCAAGACTCATAACTAGATCATCATTGTGACCCTTCATGCCCTGTGCTTTCTGCCCTATCCATATAAATGTCTTAAGCTCTTCATATGTTCTGCTGCTGTAAATTTTTAACATTTTATTTCTTAACATTTCTTCAAGCTTTGTTAAAACTAGAGATCTAGTTCTACCGCTTGTTGTAAATCCTGCAAGATCAGGACTTGCATCTGGAACATAATCACCAATAAAAATAGCTTTTCTTTTCTTGTAGTATAGATTCGGATATTGAATTTCTTTCATTTTTAATATTGTTGCATATCCGTAAGAATTATTTTCTGGGCATACGACTGCATTATTATATTTTTCGCCATATTCTGCTAGAAGTTCACCAAGCCTATCTGGCGGAATTTTCCCCTTATACTCTGCGACAACTTCTGACTCTCCTGCGTCAATGACATGAAAAGTTGAATAATCTCTTGAATCTCCGCGAGAAACATCTGCTGAAATAATATAATCGTGTTCGCTTAGCGGGTACTTCCATGTCCACACTCCATGATCAGGGCCAGACCTTTCAATAGGCTTCCTTATTAGCTCTCTGATGTACTCTAAATCGTTCTTTGATAGAAAGGTTTCACCGGATGCTGCAAAGTCACAGAGATACTCCTGCGCAATCTGTCTATCAGATAGATTTTTTGTTGTTTCGTCAAACCACGAGACATCTCTCTCTGGGTGTGCATCCCAGGGTAGCCTGATTGATTTAAATTCATTTAAACCTGCTTCAGCGTCTGTGTAAAGCTTGTGATACTGGCCGCCGACACCGTTGGGAGTTGATAGAATTATAACTCTTCCGCCTGTAGAAATAGTGGGATATAAACCCATCCATAGTGAATCAAAATTCTTTACAAACGCAGCCTCATCAACAATTAGCAAAGAAAGTGCTTCTGACCTACCAGCATCATCAGATGTTGGAATTGCCTTTATGGTAGAGCCATTGCCAAATTGTAAAAGTTGCTTATTGTTTGAAATTAGCTCAGGTAGAATTATCCAGCTAGGAAGTCCCCTGAGCATTGTCTTAACTTTTGTTATGAAGTTTTGAGCTACAGTAAGCTTTGTTGCAATAACAAGTATATTTTTATCTCTTTGATAAAGTGCCATCCAGAGAGAATATGCTGCAACAAGTGTTGATAGGCCAAGTTGCCTTGATTTTAAAACTATTGAAAATCGCTCATCGAGAAATGTTTCAATACAATCGTCCTGGAACACGAAGGTGTCAAATTTTATTAGACCGCGGACAGGATGTTGTATCTTTACATAATTGTTAAAAAAATAAACCGGGTCCTTACCGCACTTAATAATTTCTTGAACTTGCTTACTTTTTGTCGGTACAGCCATCTTAATCAACTTTGAAAGTTGTAAATCTCCTATAATACGCAGTTCTTTTTGGAGAAAAAGGAGATGCTGTGATCACCTCTATTGAATCATTTGTATCCAGCTCTTTGCACTTTAGAGCTCTACCAGCTTGTGACTTGAACTCCTTTTTTAACTCCTTAATATACTCCTTGATAATTGCAAAAGATTCATCTTCAAAAGACTTTGCTTGATCTCTTAGATTTCTATCACTCATAAGGTTGACAATTGTAGTATATGCACACGTTATAGTGTCTCCCTGCACAGAGACATTTATACCAGCTGTAGGTACTTTTTTATTAAGGCCGCCTGGATATCCCCAGGTGTGATTTGTAATTTGCCCCAAATAATTAATTTCTTCTGATGTAAGCATTTTTTTAAAAACCTCTAGATGTAATTATCTATCTCATTTAGAATTGAATACACACTTTTCTCATTCTGGATCTTAAATTTTTTAATTTCATCTTTTGACGGACGCCAGCCTGCTTCCCATTTTTTACGATTTGGCTGGAAAAAAGTAAGCTCGCAGCTTCTACACACGCCTACGAGCATTTTTGATCTATGATCTATAGAATTTAAACTCAAGACTCCGCAAGTATCACAAAATACTTTTGCTTTATTTTTATACAAATTTGACATATGAATCTTTTCCTTTTTTAATAATTTCAACAGAGTTATCAACACAATCTTTGACTGCATCTACATGTGATATTACTATAATATTTCTAAACCACTTTTTTAGTGATTCGAGCAGTCTTGTACACGCCTCTAGATTTGTTGCGTCTAGTGATCCAAAACCCTCATCAATGATCATCATATTTGTCTTTGTTAAAGATGATGTATTGATGAGAGAAACTCTTATTGCCAAAGACGCAATCATTTTTTCCATTCCGGATGCTAACTCAATAACTCTCTTACTATCACCGTAATCTATGTAGACATCAAGTGCATTTGTACTCAAGTCTGTTTCAAGCGTCACAGTAAAATCAACGACACCTTGAAGAACTGATTCAATTTCCCTGTTTATTACGGGCAATCTTGACATCATTATTTGGAGCGGTATACCTTTTTTTGAAACTGCTTGGGAAAATAAATCATATATTCTCATCTGCCTTTTTAGCTGGTTGTGATTTTCTTTATCATCCTCTAGAGATTTAATTGTAAATTTTAACTTAGCTATTTTTTCAATTAGTTTAGTTTGTGATTTTTCAAAATTTTCAATTTTTTCGGCAACAGAGTTTATTTTTATCTTGATGTCTGCTACTCCTTCATCCCTGTGTGTCTCTAGAAATAGAGACATTTTCTCTTTTTCCCTTTCAAGGTCGCCTAGTTTCTCTTTGCTTCTAATGATAGATTCCTCAAGATTAGATTCTTTTTCAATATCAAGATTTATATTTCCTGAAAGATCTTTTGATTTGAGAAATAGAGCTTCATATTTTCTAATTTTTTCATCTGGATTAATATTGTTAATAATATCTAGACTTTCTTTGCAATCATTTAATGACTGAAGAGATGCTGCTATTGTCTCCTCTTGTGATTCTATCAGTGCTTTATCTTCATGAGATGACTTGATAAACATGCACGTGGGAAATTTGTCGCCACACGGAACTTGATTAAGTCTTTCTGCAGATTCGTTTAACCTTTTAATATTTGATAAAGATTTTTCATAGTTGCTTGAAAGTGTAATCAAGCTCTTTTCCATAGCGATCTTTGCGTCTCTTTGATCTTTAAGCTCAGAAATAGAAATCAAATTACAGACAGCATCAATTCTTTTTAACTTTTCTTTCTTTTCTATAATCGAGGTAGAAATAGAGATTTTAGTTTCTTCACTAAGCTCAATTTTTTCAACCAGACTCTTTATTTCATTTTTCTTACTGGAAAGTTCAGAAATAGTATAACAGTTCCTAGATGAAAATCCAAGCTGGGAAATTTGATTTCTCAGATCTGCTAGATCTTCTCTTGAAGATTTAATATTTACTTTTAGCTCTTTTAGACTAGACTCTAGCTCTTTTAGTGACACCTTTTCTTCTGATATTTTTAGAGTCCAGTCTTCCTTCTTAATAGATCTAGACAGTGCCTTGATAGATCCGTAATCCTGTTTGCAAGAATCACTCATTTTTTCAAAAACTTCAAGATCTAAAAATTTTGTTAAAATACTTTTTCTGCTAGTTGAACCTTCACTAATGAACCTATTCATGTCTCCCTGACACGCGAGTGATGTCATTAAAAAGTCATCAGACGTACCAATCAGTTTTCTTAAAACTTTTTCTGTCTCTCTTCTCTGCTCTTCTGTTAGATTTTCTTTAACCTCACCATCTTTTGAAAGTTTTTGAAGATCTAGAGATGTCGAAGCATAAACTTCATTCTTTCTAGTTGTATGCTTGACTGTCCCCCTGCTTATTCTAAATCTTTCACCATTAAGCTTAATATCAACAGACGCCTTGGCGAAATTTTTTCTACTATTTACAATGTGAAGATTTTTTACAGGACCCCTGTCTGTGGTATTAAAAAGACAGTACATAAGTGATCCAATAATTGAAGATTTTCCTTTTGTATTTTTTCCGAATATTCCAGTAATTCCTGTATTTTTAGCAAAATCAATTCTATTATCTTTCCCATACGAAAATAGATTATCAAAATTAAAACTTTCGATTCCCCATCTTGCGTTTCTAATAGTCTCATCATCTGATGCTACTAGGGAAAAATATTTATCAACAAGATCCTTTATATCATCCCTCTCTTCTTGCTCTAGAGAAGATGCCTTGAAATAATCTCTAAAAAGTGAATAATGTGTCGATATATCACGTAAATTCGAGTCATTCTCGCTGGCAAGGCTAGCAATTTTCTTAGAGCCAGCTTGGTTTTCACTCTTGAAAACAACCTCTTCTGCTGCCATATCAGACTTAAGACGTGCTGATATTTCTTGAGAATCAGCTTGGGTGAGCTGCTCTTTTGATCTAATTCTAAACCTAGCCCCATCTTGGCATGTAGATGCTAATTGTAATGTATCAAGGACTGTCCCAGCCCAGTCAATTGTAACAAATTGAGAGTAGTGTGGTATTTTATAGAACTTACTCGTGAACTTGTCACTGCTTTCTATATCCCACAGTAAAAATCCCTTGCCTATATCCTCACCGTAATTTTGCTGAATAGCTGACCCGCAATATGCAATTGTCTTTTTGCTATCCAGATACTGTCTTCTGTGTATGTCTCCCAAAAGGGAGAACTGAAAGTTCTCAAATAGATCAACTGTTGTGTCGCCTTCGATCTCCCAATCAATGTCTGTCTTTGATCCCCAAACGGCACCGTGAAAGAGTGCGATATTTACATCTCCGTCAATTGGTCTGACTTTCTGCCAGCCTGCTTCATCAAAGCAAGAAAAAACACACCAGTTAAAGCCAGGAGTTCCCGTTGGGTACACGCCAGATTCTTTATAGAGATGAATATTCTTATTATCAAGTGCAGATATTATTGGAGTTATTGCATCCTGGCGATCTTTATTTAGCATTAATCCGTCATGATTGCCTAAAATAATATGAACTGGGCATATCTCTGCCATTGAAGTAAACCACCACACTAGTCTATCAATTAACTCTGGGGATATACCCTGAGTCTTCGAATGAACTATGTCGCCACCAACATAAATTACGTCTGGTTTAAGATTTTTACACTGTTTAAAAAATTCACTAAAAGATCTTGTATACTCTTCATGTCTAGAAAGACCCCTCCAGTGAATATCAGCAATATGAATTATTCTCATGATCCTCTTTGGACACTTGCAATTAAATTATTATACATACACACCAGATGTACAAATTTATTAATAGTCATCCGTGTGCATCTTGTATTCAAGATAATCGTATACAGCACTTATTTTTTCTGCTGCTCGAGCTATTTTACTCTGCGACCACGGGGGTAAATCATCTTCATCATTAAGCATATCATACAAGCTTTGTGCTTTAGTAAAGATATAATACAGGTGCTTTTTAGCGGCGCGGCCTTCACTATCAGATGATTTTACATGACCGTAGCTTAAGTTTCTGCCCGGGTTATCATCGCCAGGGACTTCTCTTTGTTGAACAATTCCGGGGGAGGCTCTATCTGAAAAAATCGCATCATCCTGTAAAACAGTCATTATTTCTTCATAAATTAATTTTCTAATTTCTGACATTTTCATGATTGCTCGCCGTCCTAGCTTATAAATATTTCTAAAAAAGAGATCCTGACTTTAAAGATCTTATTTTAAACATTAGGCTTTCATCTCTTGACCAAGATTTTGACTCTTTTGACATGACAGCGAACTCTTTTTTTGACATTTCGCCTACATCTTTTTTTGTATTGTTTTCTAATATTCTCACACTGCAACCACGCATAGATAGATTTTTGGCAATTTTATGAGATTCTAACTTCATATCTTGATCAAGAGCAAGCAAGATAGGAGTTCTATTTTCAATAATCTTTGAATAAAGTCTGCTAGCCGTAGAAAGTTTTGATCCTAGCAGACAAGTTGAATTTCCGCTCGCTTTCATTAAATCAAAAATGCCTTCAACAAGTGTAAGCTCAGAATTCCAGTCTATATTCATTTCATTAAAAATTATTTCTGTCTTTTTTGCTTTAGAATTTAGATATTTTGGAAAACCCTTTGCATCAATTGACCTTGATACAAAGTAATTCAAAGATCCAGACAGGTCAAATGAAGGAACTATGACTCTTCTTTTAAAGTATGAGCTTTTACATGTACCAATATTAAAGTACCACATGTCTCTTTGTGTAATATTGCGTCTCTTGCAGTATGAGATAACATCTCTAATATCAGGATCAAAACCTTGAAAAGAAGCAAGATGTACAAAATTATCAGGCAGAATTACAAAATATTTGTCTTCTTCATTCTCAATATTTTTATTTTTTGTCCCAGACGGGAGGCCAAATAATCTCTCAAACTCTTTTGCGTGGGCTCTCGGCCTATGCTTTTTCAAAATAAAATATAAATTTTTACTTTTTTCACCACAAATCCAGCAATGACACATCCATGAATCTGTATTGATTGAAAATTTTCCCTTCTTCTCTCCGCATGATGGACACCCAACTGCTACATTGACTCCGTCTCTAGCAATTTTTAAAGATCCGAAAGACCTTTTTAAAAATTCAATCTTTTCTGTGTGAGATCTCATCCGTTTTAATTTTATAATTTTGATCTATATTTTACAATCTATAATTCCTGCACGAGAAACAATATACGCATCAATCATATCATGTGATCTCGGATCAACAACAATCTCTCCTTTTCTAGGACCTGATTTTAATTTTTTTTCTGGCCACTTGTAATCTACATTTGTCATAGCCCAGACATAAAGTTGATCCTTAACTGGTAAGCCGCCGTCTTTTTTTCTTTTTATTTTAATACCAAGTGATTTTCTAGCAGTGTTTACATTAAAAAATATAGGCTCAATATTAAAAATCTCAAAGCACGAAAAAGACACTATTCCATTAAACTTTGAAAGAGTTGAAATTGTCCGCGCTGATGAAAATCCTGATCTAAATGATTGAAGATTCTCTTCTACAAATATTTTTTCAATCTTGTACTTTTTAGATATTGCTGTCAAGACATTCTTTACAGACTCACCTTTTTTAAATATTGATTTTTCCTTGCTTGTATCAATATACCCAGTTTCAACTATTTTCTCATTGATGTCGAGCACACACCACCCTGTGCAAGAAGTTGAAATATCAAGGCCAAGTGCAATCACTAGAAATCCATCTTAAATCTTAATAGCATACTATCATCAACTCTTTTCTTAATAGGTTGCGCAAGATTTGCTCGAGCTATAACATTTAGATTTTCATCGTGGATATTCAGAGAATCTATATACACAAATGGCCGACCCTCATCTGACGGACTATCTGACGCTGAAAGAGATAGATACGAAGGATTACTAGATGAGTTGAACATTCCTGCAGGTAGCGGGATATTCAGTATTGATACATGTGTATTCTGCTCACCCTTCATTTTGATTTCGAAGCAATCTTTACCAAAGTAAGAAAGCGATGGAGATTTAACAATTGCAACACCTTCTTTGTATAGAATATTACCAACATTTGACCAAACTGGATTTTTACCCTCTGCATCGGATCTATACAGTGCACCGCGACCGTTATCCCTTAGTGTTATTCTTATCTTGCCATCAGATCCAGTAAGTGAGGGATCAGATACATAGAACGTATCTGTCTGAATCTGGTCTCCGTAGTAAATATTAGATATGTCAAAGAAGCAAATTTCATTTGATGATCTATCACGCGTTCTCTGTGCTATTGTTAAAATCGGCCCAGCAGTTCCGCCTGTACTTTCCGGTGTAACACCTGCAAGGAGGCCAGCAATTGACTCCTTGCTTAGATTATCAGGCAGAGTTGCTGCATCACCGTCTAGAGCTGCATTCATATCTGCAACAGTTGTTGTTGGAAGTCCTGGAAATATCTTTCCAGACGGAATCATATTTTCTAAAGAAACTATGCTTAAATCCTTTCCTGCATGTTTTCTAAGAAATCTATCTGACACAGTTGAGCTTGATAGAATATACGAAAAATTAGGATTAAAATTTCCGTTATCGTTTGGCAAAAGTGTTAAATTTCTTTTCTTTATTGATCCAGTGGAGTAAGCATATGTAGTTGCACTTATATCAACAACAGTTGTATCAATTGTCGATGCTGTTAAATTTAAGCATCTTGGCATATTGTTTGTAACAAAGTCTTTTACATGATTTTCAAGATTCATTACAAAACCGCCTACACCAAAAGAGAAAGTTTCGTTAAACGGCTGTGTCGACTTTACATTCTGTGTCTGAAACGGTGTGATGAGCATGTCTCTCTTTCGAACGTTTGGGATAAAAAACGGTGGAACATAAAAGAGAAGATTTTTATTACTTTCTGGGGATGATGTTCCTAGAAGAGATATCTCCTCCTTTGAGATGTGTTTATCGTATATTTTTACTTCATGAATTTCTGCGTTTAAAGGATGCCTCATTGTATACACAGGGTCGATATTTGTCCCGAAGGTTAGGGTTGGCTGGACCCCTTCTTTTAAAGTCTCTAAGTTAAAAAACTTTGCTTCATTGTCACTACCCTCATAATAATTTCCCATAACAAGCGCTGCATTTGAAATATGGGAGGGCGGCATGATAGATGAAGACGGAACAACAAACGATGTAGATACTCCATCTATATCTAGACTTCCAGTTCCACTATTATAACTATTAGTACCCCATCTGACAGTGCAATGATGCCAGTTATTTTTCTTTAATGAATTGTCTCCCGATAGAAAAATAAGATCTCTTGGGTATGTCCCAAGAGATCCATATGCTACTTCACTTGGGGATATATCTGCACTGTGACTAAGCTGTAGCATTAATCTAAATCCGTCGACCTGACCGCTTGCGTCAACACTGCTTCCAGATACCAGGGAAAGTGCAAAAGTTGATGATAGATGTAAAATTGTGCCTGCTTTAAAATCATATCCTTTATCATTAGTATATCTTGGGTTTACATACATGTCTATGGAAAAAGAGCCGGTCGGAGAGTATGGTCTTGGTAATGCTGAAGATGTTGTAAAATTTTGATAAATTATCGCAGAGTTATCTGGTATTCTTGCTGTAGATCCAATTCCCGGTGCTCCAGATGTTTGCGGTGCAGAAAAGAAATTTAAGCTGTGATAGTTTGTATATGCCATCTCACAAAGATCGTATCTAGATTCATAAAATGTCATCAAACTATTTCTAATCGCAGATTTCTCAATCGCAACATCATTAAGCGAAAATGGCGGGTCAAATCTTGTAATAAAAATCTTTTTTGAACTTGCAATAGGCGCTGGTGACTGATTAACACCGAGCATATAATTTTCAACCCAAGTTCTAACATCTGCTGTAGTACCGGAAATATTTGCTGCTGATACCTGGTCAATTGCGGTCTTTAGGCTTAGAAGCATTGTGAAATCTTCGACATTAAACGGTCTAGCACTCGGGCTAGCGTTGATATCATTGCTAGCCTGTCTAGCTACACCAGGTGCTACAAGCTCTTTTATAAAAGGACTCGGCCTTCTTCGTAATGGAACTGAACCTGACGTTCCAGGCAAAATGTCTAGTGACTCTATCGGTATACTAGAGCTTAAATAATCCGTTTCAGGGTGCAGTGTTAACGAAAATTTTTCTACTCTTTCTGGAGGTATTTTAATAATTGACATGACAAGACTCTAGAAGTCGAGCCTCACCCTTATAGTCAAATCCTTCTCATCGTTTTTCTCTATCGGCCTAGACGTCTTTGCGACTGCGACAAGATTATCATTCTCATCGTAGAGACCAATCGTAGTAATATATGAGAATGGTTTTTGGGTTTGCTCCTGACCTGGTTCGATAACTTTAATTCTATTTGTTGTTGTATTTACGTATGTCGGATTAGAAGAGTAGTTAAACTCATCGGCCGTAGCCCTGCAGAAAACAAGGGTAGAGTTAATGTTTGTTAAATTCTGGAATGTAATTGCTGTATTTGAACCTGATGACATTCTACATGACGCAAGGTGGTCAACGATATCGTCAATACTAGCAGATGTAAGAAGATCTGGAATAAACTGTGCTCTCGCATTTGTACCAGGGACTATTGGGCCGCCTGTTGGGCCGCCGCCAAGATATCCTGTGCCTAGACATACCTTCCCGGCTCCAAATAATGCTTCTGTTGTTACAGCTGATATTGTCCCAGATGCATGCTGTGTTCCTGATAATATTTTTGCAAGATCAAAAACACTGATGCCATGCTGATAAAACATTAGTCCAACATTTCTAGACGTGTTTGATGCATCTACTATGTTGCCAACCTCTCCTCCGAATGAGCTTAGGACATTTGTTGATGACCCAACGTCTGTATAGATAGCTGAACCTGATTCTGATGTCTGTGTTAGATTTGGCTTATCTGTATCAATATCATGTGATGCTGTCTGATAAAATCTCATTGCAAAAGAATCTCTTTTTATCTTGTCTCGAGAGAAAAGACGCTTAAAGGAAATAAACATTGCCTCTTCTATATTGTCAGATGCTAATGAAGAGCCTATAAACGGTGCAGTAAACCTGCTATTTGAATTACCAAGAAGAAGCTGGGCGAACTGTCTATAGTTTGAAACCTTCTCTCTCATCATTAGAGACTGAGATATGTATAAGACTTTTCCTGCTGTATCAACTCCAGTCGATGCCGATGCACAGAGCGCTGATCCTGAATATAGTCCGACTGTCATGTCAAATACAGCATTTGCAGTTTGCAATGTGTAATCTTGATCAAAGACTGTTTGAAACAAAGAGGATGTAACTCCAGGTCCCACACCTCCTGTGACAAATACTTGATATTTTTTTCTTGAAACTGTTCCTGAAATATCTGATTCTATAACATCAACTAGCTGGTTCAAATATGATCTAGTTGACTTAATGTCTGCTGCTGCGTTAAGCTGTTTATACGTACTCACTTAAGGTTCCTCTTATCTTTAAAAAACATTCACATTAAAACTTATAAATTGGCCTGAATTATAGCCTGATACTGTTACAACCCTCGAAACAACGCTATTGTTTCCTTCAGTGTGTGAATAAGTGTTAAAAATATCCCCTGCAACTTCTTTTACAACGATAGAAAATGTAACCTTTGAAAGATTTGCAGAGTCAATAGATGCATTACATGGAATAGTGTATGTTGCAATATTATAATTATCAACAGTATCAGGAATAACATTCTTAACAGTCATAAATGTATAATCAAGTGTCACTCTATACGAGTAATCTGTATTGTCAACATCAACTGTTGTTCCGTTTGGTGCTGTCTGTTTGATAGTAACTGACTGTACTGTAGATCCTCCTACTTTTCCCCTGTACAAGCTCATTGTATTTGATGTAAGGGACGTTTCAAGAGCAAGTATTGGCAAAATATACAAGCTATTATTATTAAGACTCAAATTTCTATATTTCACACCTAGATAGCCAGTTGTACATGCCTCAAGAACAGGTGTGTTCTTTTCTATCTTCTCTTTGCCTACAGTTCTTCCAAACTGCTCTATAATGCTATAATCAACTTCATCATCAGCGAGAGCAAACTTAGCTATTGAAAAATTTCCAACACCGTTGGCTAGTAGCTCTCTACCCTTATCAGTTAAAACAGCGTCTAAAATTATATTATTTGTAGAATGATCTAGGAAACCCAATTTAAACTCCTTACCTGATTATATATTACGATAATCAACTTCTGTAAATCTATTCGTTAACTAGAAGATAGTTTTAACTGTTGCTGATGTCATCGGAACATCAGCAACTTCACCTGTTTGATCTGATATAGCTATATCGAACGTTTGTGCATTTTGTAAATCAATATTAATTATTTGAAGCTTATACATGTCAGAAATTAATCTAAGTGATGTATCTACCTTAACAGAATCTTTCCCTTCACCAGCTGTATTCGTCTTAAGAACATCATAATACTCTGGGTCAAAAAATACTCTCATTCGTGTCGACTCAGAGCTTTTAATTGTGTCAACAAAAAGATCAGTCTTTAAATATAGATTAGGATAAGATTTTGGAGCCCCGGGGGGTGAGATTCTCTTTCTAACAATTTTATTTTTAAAACTATTAAAAGATACTAAAACTTGCTCTGAGTATTCAGAAGTTAAACCTCGTGCGTCAACGCATGCCATTGCGTAGATATAACTCTCACTTCTTTTAAAGTCGAGGTCCTTATAGTGCTTTCTTGGACCGCGAACTTGGTAAATCTTTTCAGGCGGTGCTATTTCAAGCGGGACTACTTTTGATGTAGACATATCAAAATCATATTCAGCGAGCAACACAAACGATTCTTCGATGCTTCCTCTTCTTAGTATTTGATATCTTACAACATCTCTTTGTGGGTTCGTAGGCTCTTCCCAAAATATGTCAAGCGAGTAATCCTGAAAATTATAATTAAATCTTAGGTTTTGAGGTGGTTCTGGGGGTATTCTTTCAATTGCAACAGTTTGAGTTTTTACGCCTTCTGAGGCCACCATGCTAATTGCAAAAACTATCTCATCTGGTGTAGCGCCATCTGGATCTATTGCAGATGCTTCATATGCAGTTAAATATAAGACTTTTACGTTATAGAGATATGTTGCACCATATCTTATGTCTGAGTCTAAAATATTAAAATCTCCGTAGGTATCAATAATAATCGGCTCAAGCTGCCTAGTTGACATCTCGCTGTCTGCTCCAGCCTGTATCTCGGTTTTTTCTACATAGTAGCCTATAGGATAAGAAGATTCATCAATTACACTTTTACCTAATGTTGCATCTTCCAATGTTAGTGTATACACGGGCGCCATCTCAAGCTCAAACTCAGAAGAATCAACTGCATATGAAGAAGCCTGGGCGACATACATATCCTGAATTAATTTCACGTCAGATTCGACACTCATCAGCTCATCTTGATAAATATTTCCCCTGTCCTCTAGGGCACCCAAGACAACATTTGAAATTACTGCATTGTTAATTGAAAATCCAAATTCAACAAATCTAACATCTCTCAGCGCCTCGGCAATAGTTTCAAATCTCGCATCAGCTGGTGCATAAGCAACACCTTTTGGTTGACTATTTGAAAGAGCCTTTCGAATAGTTGAAGTAGTCTGAGAAGACTCTGCCATGGGGGAGAAGAACTGACTTGTCAAGTTGGTCATAAACTGACTATCTGTATCAGATTTTGCATATGCATCAGAAAATGTTACAGAGCCCGTAATTTCATTGTAAAATGTATCATCAACCTGATTATCCTTGAGTATGATTGTTGAAAATCTTGAGTTTGCGATTGCACCTTCAAAAACAATTTTATCTGTCGAGGTGTTTATTAGTGTTTTTCCTTTTGCTATTGCATAATCCTTAAGAAAGCTATCAGTAGAAAGTGACGGTGGTGGCTGACTTCTTATTTTTAATATTACTGACCTTGGAGATTTATTTTGCTTTTTTATAAATTCAACATTCTGGTCACTCGATGCGATATTTACTATTGTTTGTTCACCTGTTGAAACTGTTCTCTCGTCCCTCGTGTAATAGTTATAGTGAAACTCTGACGAAAGTGAAAGAATTTCAGGAAGGTCAATAAATGTCGGCGGTGATGATGGATATGTAGATGTACTAGTAAGCCCAAGCTCATCTGAAAGATACTCTGAGAATGATTGAATATCTAAGATTGCTGCATCTGTATACTCTTCTGCGCTAACACTCTTTTCACTTGTATCTGCATGAACTGCTGTTTCGTCAGTTGCCATTTTATACTATCCCCTAAAGCCTTACTAGCTCTGATATATCCAATGGAGAATCTAGCTGTTGCTGCTCTACACTCGGGTCATCTTCTCTATCCTGTGTATACTCATCAGAATACTCCTCTGGTTTTAAGGATATAGTTGCATAATACTGTGTATACTCTCCGTTTCCATAGACAGAATCTGATCTTGATGATTCTAGAAACTCTCTCAATTCACTTTCCTTATTTGCCAGCTTAAATGTGTCAGGATCAATCAAAATACAAAATACTCTTTCAAATATCTTTGGATATATTATTCTATTTCTATATTTCTGGCCACTCATAAATATTGATCTAGATATTTCTCCCTTGAGTCTATCGTAATTTAATGATGATTCAACATCTAGATCTACAAATAAAGTTCTAGCTTTTTCAACCATTGTCTGGTATATTATTTCATTTCCTGGGTCTGGACCGTCAAATAAAACATTTCCCTCAAGGAACGGAAAAACATCTTCATTTAAATCAAATCCAGTAGTTAGCTTCATAAATGTTTTAATGTAATAGTCAATAACATGATTTTCAAACATTATGCGTGAATCCACACCGAGATCTGTACTAAAATACTTACCTTCAGAAATAATATTTCCCACGTATGTTCCGTTATTTCCCTCAGGGCCATATTTTCTTACTACTATTTTTGACATAATCTCATTAAAATCTTGAGGATCAGGAGCTGAAATTGCTGCATCAATATAGCTTGTCCACCACGAAGTTCCCTCTGCTCGTCCGGTAATAATAAATTTAGAAGTATCAAAGACGTATCTCTGGGGTGCGTATACAGCGCTTTCATTTAAAAGATCTCTTTTCCAAATAGTAATTTCAATAATATTAGAGTCTCTATACGAAGTATCACCAGTCTCATCCATCATTCTATTTCTTAGAGCTTCAATCATTCCAGCGGGAACTCCGACCGGAGCAAGAAATCGTCGAGATGCAAATGAATTTTCTCTTTTTAAAAATTTTGATAATTTTAGAAAACCAGATAGATTTTTAGTCTGATTTACAAGGATTGCCTTCGTAGCAGGAACGTAGCCGTACTCTCTATTTGGAACTGAAAGTGAGTCATAAAGTGCCCGATTTAGAGATAATTGATCTTTTGTAATTGATAAAAGCGATGCTTTTTGAAAATCAGGATCAGATCTAATTGGTCCCAGTGCATTATCAAAGCTATCTGAATCCATGTCTGATGATGACATGGCACTCAGCAAGTTAACAGCAGCGTTAGAAAGTTGATCAATTCCAGAGGCTGCTAGCAGACATGCAGCCATTCCTGTTTGCTCAGCATATAGTAAATTCTTTTTAAAGCTTTTAAATTTTGACAACCAGGCTTCAATAGCACCGTAAGACCCGTGGAGCCAAGTCTCAGCGCTTGATGCATAATTATCTACTACTGCGAATCGTTCTGTTTCACTAATGTGATTTCCGCTGGATGACTCAAGTGTCTCAAGATCAATATCATATGGAAATGCTTTGTGAAAGATATCAACTGCATCACAAAATCCGCACGGGCTTCGTTGATTTACAGCATACAGAATATACACAGACGATGCAGCAAATTCATTTTGAATCTTCCCACCTGAATCTTGGCTTCTGTAAGCTGATGCTTGGAAGTAAACTGAAAGTCTAAACATGTCATGCCAGTACTCCTTGCAAACTGCTAGCGCGGCCATTATCTTTGCTTTTTGATCATAACCCCTAGAACTTGTATTCCAAGTATCTGTGAATGATGAATCAAGAGAATTTGCAACATCCTTGTGATATCTTCTAGTTGCAAAATATGGTGTTAGGAGTATGTTTTTCGGAGCATCGTTAAGAGAGTCACCTCCCCATAGGTGACAAACACCTCCCAGCTCATCGACAAGAGTTACAATATCTCTTGTATCACTAGCTACGTCGATACCAGAAGTGTTCCTCTCATAAAATTTATTATCTGTACCATCGCCGGGTATTATTCCAGATGAACCCATCGGATAGTAGAAGTAATCACTAGAAGAGCCGCCGCCGCTTGATTGATCCCAAACCTCTTCGTGCTGGATGTTACCGTCCGGATGCGCGCCATCGCCATACCACACGACATGACCTGCACCGCTAGCTTCACCTGAATCAAATGAATCGATGATATCTTTTTGCAATTTTTCTATTGCCTTCCACTCAAGGACATTAGCAGCTTCTTTAAGTGTGCCCTGTGTAATTTTTCCATCCTGATACTCGCAGTATGCAACATTTAATGCTCCAACATAGTATGCAATTGTTGAATCTTCTGAGGCCATTGCAGCAACTAAGAATGTAAAAAGATATGAATTTTTAATATCAGATACGTACTCCTGATTCCACACGAGACCTTGACCTGTTGAGTCTCTTAGGCCCTTTAAGATATAGTGGTAGAATGTACTTGGCATAATTTTTAAACTTTCTGATTTTTTTTCGTATCCATACTGATAAAAAGAATCATCTATGTAGCTATCACTCCCTGGTGTGGGTCCACAAAGTAGACTTCCGTAATCTTTAAGGTTGTCTGCTGCTAGAGATAGTGAGCCTATTAAGCTTTGAATTCGATCTTTAGCATCGTCGTACTCAAGCGTAGGTATTTCATCACAGTAATATGACCTACCAGTTCGAGATGAAGAAACACCATCTGCAAGCTCCGCATTTGTCTGTGTATATGACTCTATTACATCTCTAGTATCGGAGCTTGAAAAATCTCGATTTGGTGTTAGAATATATCTTGTCAGATTATCTTCTGATGTGGGTAATTTTTCCAGTATGCTTGATAAGTCTAAAGATGTGGATCTTCCAAAAGATCTTTCTATAAATGTAGATATATCAGATACATTTGTTGAAGCTCCAGCAAGTGAGCTATTTTTTGAAAAAACTAATGTCTGGAGTGTGTCTAGAGCTGCAAAGCTGCATAAATTTGCTAAAAATGCACCTATTGTTTCATTACCCCATCTATTCTCAGACATACCTGATATCATTCCATCGAAATTTCCGCTACTTAGCTCACTTGTGCTGCTAGCAGTAAGTCCCATTGTAGATGATATTCCGTCAGTTCCGGAATATGAACTGAACGACGCAATATCTTTTAAAAGAAGCAAAGAGGGCGTAGCAGATTTTATAATATTATATCCTGGCAAAACACCCTTGACATAGCTTCCGCTGTCAGTGCCGTACCCTGGCGAAAATTTTAATCCACAAATAGACCCAGCTATGACGTTAAACATTGCAAGCATGTGAAGTGATCCACTAGATCCGCGAAATTTCGATCGTGATGAAATACTTGTGTGTAGACCGAGAACATCTGTTAGGAAATCAACAAAATTCATTGAAACTGTATACGGAACTTGACCTACGTTTGCGTCTACTGAGAGATCAAGTGCTGGAAAATTGGCCAATGCTGCAGTGAAGGCTGGTCGTATAGATGCGTCTACTGTCTGTTCCACGACGAAGGTGCCGTCTTCAGTGGAGTAGCGGTCCGCTCCATTAAAAATAATATGTGAAGAATTTAAATCTTGAGAGTCAATAAAGCTAGAAATTGAAAAATAAATAGTTGACAAATAATTCAAAATACTAGAAGCTTGCTCCATATTATCTGTATATTTGCTAATAATTTGATTAGCAAACTCTATATCCTCTGAAGACATGCTGTCACTTACAATATACTGACCGTTTTCGCTAGATATTCCGAGCATTAATTTAAAATAAGAATCTGCATCACTGTATCTCATTTGCTTAAGCTGGCACTGGTAGTCATATAGCTCACCGGACGGCGTTATAATATATTCTGCGCCGCTGCCATCGTCAGACCCACGCTCAAGCGGTGCAATATAATTGAACATTCCTATAATCTCAGGTCGCTGTGTTGAAAATCCCCTACTGTTTAAAAGAGACTCAAGGTCAGAATTGAGATAGAAAGAATCAGAAGTGCTTGATTGAAAAGCTACAGTTCCGCCACGAGATTGTACAAGACCTGATTCTTCTATAGGTGACGGATATAAAACTTTATCAGCTGTAGACTGTGCTGGAACTTTTGTATCTAGCTGGTCAGAATGGCTAGCATCTGGCAAAATACTAATTTTAACTGTTGGATCCATCTGCTATTTCCCTTGATTTGGAATCTTATAATCTATGTTCATAGGTTTATTCTCTAGTAAGGTTGATGATGTTATTGTTTTTTTAGATATGACATTTCCACCAACCATAACAATGGACGCGAAATAACTTATTGTTCCAATAAATTCTTTATTAGTATAATCAATAAACACAATTTTGCCAGTTTGATCACAGTGACATGCGCCGCAGATGAAAGATTGACCATTTTTAACACATGTAATAATAATATAATCTATAAGATCTAGCGATGTCGGCTCAGAAGAAGTTACTTTGAATCTTAAGACAGGTGAGCCCTCATTAGATCTCGTAAGTGAAACCCTTGATGATGAAATTATATCATAAGATCCTAATGAAATATTCAAGTTCTTAAAGCTGAAATCTCCAGTATTATACTTTTCAAAATCATAATCTTGCGTTGCATTAACTGAATTTTCAATTTTTCCTGATGCTAACGCTTTTCCAGAAAAATATTTTTGAATTTTAAAATTATTAAATTGTTCAATTGATTCTGAAGATAAAGCTGATGGGCCTGCGGAAGGAGGAGAACGGGCGGCTAGTGTAGAGTAAATTGCAGAATTTTGTACCCTTTGAATGTATGTGGGTATTCTAATCTGGCTCAAGCTGTTAATAATATTACTATTATATGTTTGTGACATTTCAAAATAGTTTTTAATTTGTTCTGGGCTTGCAAGATAAGCATTAACATAGTATCGATACTTGTTTCCAACTTGCGGTGGGGTAATAATTGATCCACCATCTACGAAGTCACCAGCTTGGTGGTAACCAAAGAAATCTACTTCTGAAGTTGTTATATTAACTCTTTTCACTCCAAATACGACCATATCTGAAAGTGATCCTCTAGTTGCAACAATTGTATCACTAAACAAGCTTGCCATCCCTGACGCCTGTAGTGTGTTATAGACAACGTCAGTATTTGTTTCAACAACAGTATAGCCAATTTTGAATCCAACTGCTATAGAGCCGTTTTTATCTCTTGACCTATAAATCTCACCAATATTAACATCTATAGCATTCAAAGGATCAACCCTTACTATAGAAGATGACTGACGAGAAAATTGGTCAGCGCCATTTTTAAAAAATAATCTTAACCTATAGTCTATGAGCTTTCCAGGATTTCCAATAGGGTCAACTGTATTGCCAACTCTTCCATTCCTAGCAACTTCTGATTTTTCACTATTTAAAACTACTACCTCTGGTTCACCGCCTATAGAAAATGATGTTTGATTCGTGTATAGCATAGGTGTATATTCAGTCTCACCCTTTATCTTTCTATAGACTGTGACGCCAGCAACATCATCAGAGTCAACAAAATATGAAATGAAAACAGCATTTTTTTGGTTAGAAGTGTAAATTCCAGAGTGAACATAGTTAAACATTTCACCGCATATGGAGTCTCCATTTATATTCATGATCTTTAAGCCTGCAACAGTTTTAGGTATAGATCTTATAATTACCATTTGAGACTTGCTCATATCAGTAATTTTACTCAGCCTGTAGCATTTTTGGTCTTTGATCTCTTTGAAACTAGTTATCTCTGATGTGGGCGAAAATTTTGAACTAGCAAGGCTGGTATCATCACTTATTTTTCGCATAGAGAGATCGATTGATGATATTTTTTTATCAATGTTTCCAATTATACAGTTGACATATGAGTAATTACTATTCATAGATTTTCTTAAAATTGAAATATTTGGTAGTGACTCTGGAATATAATAGTTTTCTATATTTATAGTATGCGGAATTGAAAACTCAAACATTTCAGTAGTCAGACCAGACTCTGGGTCCTTTGCAGTCACAGAAAAATAAAAAGATTCTAAAGATGAGATTGTATCAGCAAATATCTTAAATACATGTCTAATAGTTTTAATCCTGCCAGACTTTTTTTCCATAACGGCAACGCGGCCTGTAGAATTTCCAGGAAGTGAATTGATATCTGAAATATTTGACAGAGATAATGTTTCAAATTTGCTACGCATTGTATCTATATTTTTGTGTGGTATATTTTTCGGATAAAGATTTTCAATATTCTGTTTATACGCTGGAATTTTTGGAGACGGACTTGACAAGCTGCTTACAGAAAAGAATGCACTGGAGGGATCAGCGCCTAGTGATATTATTTCTCTATAAATGTCAAAAAATTCTCTATTTGACACATTGTCTGGGTTAAATGTAGAAGAGGTCTTTATAGCTAGTCTCTGAGAACCTTTATTTTTTCTTTTTTCGCTGGCGGGATCTACAAGTGAAATTTTCGCTTTTTTTCCAAAAAGTTCAATATCTGATTTTTTATTAAAATTTCTGCTATTTGTACCTGCGTGTCTAATGTGCGAAATTAGATCTATTTTTCCTGCGCCCAGTGTTTTAGTTTTCTTGTCATATTTTAGTGCCTCATAAGATTCAGAAGTACCACCGTAGAGTGCAGCCATAACATCACTTGCAGCTCTGCTTTCTAACTCTACGAACATTCCCGCTCTTTTTTTAACAGGTGACAGCAGTATTGAAAAATCAAGGTATTGAATATTAGACTCTATTAACTTTCTTAAGTCAATATTGAAAAATACCTCATACGTGATTGATTTTCTATCGGGTGCAGGTTCAGTTGTTTCAACGCCATTCCGAATGATAACTTTGTCAGACTTGATTTTTTCAATATTGACTATCCGGGAGCTTTGACCTGCATATGCAGAAAGAATTCTAGTTTTTTTTGTGGGTACTAAGATTGCCATTCTAATCCATTATTATAGTAAATAAGTTAACAAATGATGGTAAACCGATTGAATTTATAAATATTTTACCCACAAAAAACACATCTTTTTTAGGATGGGCAACAGAATCTGTGTCATTAAATGTTCCATAATTTATAACATCGAGCTTTGTTAGCTTTGAAGACATTGAATCCAATTCAAACATTTGCATTACAAGATTATTTGTATTAGAAGTTTTATTAAAAAAGACTGATACTCTCTCTCTCGGTAATTCATCTGAAGATATGTTAACAATTGATGCATTTACATTTGATGATGCAAGACCAAGTGTGCCTAGAGAGTTGAGTTGAAGATACGGTGCTGGGAGAATAGACACGGACGGTGATATGTCAAAATCAGAATCTGGATCACCTGAAACTGCAACTGAGCCTGATTGATCAGTGAATATATTCATGTGTCTTAATATTCTACTAAGCGTTAGAGGATTTGGCCTGTGATACCTCGTGTAATCACCAAACTTCTTTGTCCTCGGAGGATTTGAAGGCACTTGACTTTCTGATGTGCTTAAAGGCTCAGTAAGCGGTGGGAGATATTTGAAGTTTATTGCATCTGATAGTCTCATGTCAAAAAATAAAGGCTCTAGATAATCGACATTTGTCGTTGCTGAAGAAATTCCTTCAATGAATGGAAACTTATTATTCATTGTAAAGCTATATCCCGAAGGCTGTATTTCCATTTGGAGATTGTGAGCTTCGTTTGATTCACGAGTACCTAGAGAGTATAGATTTTTGAATCTATCTATGGAAGAAGTTATAATTCCCTCTGCGACACTAGCAAATCCTGTTGAGTTTCCTGAATTTGCATACGTCAGTGTACCGCTAACAGATGTTCTTCCTGAAATCACACCGTCAGTATTGTAGAATTCACTTCCCTGTACGGGATATCCCAATAGTTTACCGCTATCATCAGATTCCATAACAATTGAGTCATTAATACACTCTGTCGGGGATTCAAAGTAAAGCCTAACAGTTGCATCAGCTGATCCACTAGCTGCTGAAGCTTCATAGTATGTGTGCTTATCTGAGACACTTGCAAATACGGACCTCAAACCTCCGTTCGCTATCTGTCGCTTTCCCTCTTGAGTTATCACTGCATCGATAACTCTAACTTTAGAATCTAATATACCAGACACTTTTCACCCGTCATGTTATCTAATTATACTATTTAAAAAATTATTTGAAAATATGAATTTTCTATTCAACTGATTTACTCTCTATCTCTTTGATTAAATTTGATATTTCAATATCGCTAAGCTTTGTTTCACCCATCCTTTCTAAGAATGCAGATATAACTTTAAGTCTAATATGGGATAATCCAAAACTTTCCCCCCACACCCAGGGAAGAGATGCTTCCATCTTTGAAATTTTATCTTTTGTTATTTTAATTCTTTCACCTAGCTTTTTGATAATAATCGGTGAATCAATATCAACATCTATATTTAGATCTAGCGCGAGATCAATTAGGCTATCGTAAGATTTTCTCTCCATGATAGTAGCAGCTTCTTGAAATATTTTTGATGATTCATTGTCATGATTTTCCTTTGTAATGTCTGGGTGGGTTCTTCTAGCTATTTTTCTATATAGCTTTTTTGCCCAATTTGGTGTGTGTTTTTCTGGAGTATTTTCTTCAATATTATTAGATATATTTTCCCCATTGGGTGGGGGAGTAAAATCTACTATTTTTTTTGTATTTTGCTGTATAGATTGTGACTTTTCAATATCATTGGTATCCTGTAAAAGTTTATCAAGTATTATTTTTTTATCCCTTGCCCATTCATTCTCATATTCTGATAGGATTTCGGCCATGTCTACGAGTGTTGATCTATAGAAGCTAAGTTGAGATTTTAAATATCTGATTTTTCTTTTTTGATTTCTACTCTTTAATGACATTTCTTAAGCTGCCCCTGTAGAAATATTTAGGTAATTTATTCTATGCCTCCTTCTTTTTTCTCTTTGTTTTTTTATTTTTTTCTCTCGATTTGATTTCGACTTTCTCTTCTTGTTTGGCCTCTCTAACTTTTAGCTTATTTTCCGGTCTAGATCCAATTTTTCTTTTTTTGCCCGGTTTTTCAGATTTGTCGCTGATTGACGCCGACTGTTTCTTCTCATTTTCACATGAAGTATAGATATCAGCTGCTTTTTCGTAGGCAGTAATTGTTACAATAATATTAGACTCAACCTTGTCAAGATACTCAAATGATTTTCTAATAATATTTGGAAGCTTTGTAAGTGCGGCACCTAGAGATCTTGCAGGACTATCTGGGTGATCATTTGCCTCAGACCTTATTGCCTGATTTATTTCGCTAGTTATAAAATTAATATGGTGCTCTGAATCAAGCCTTGCAGTTCTTACTTTGTGAAGCTCAGATTTCATATCGTGTAAAATATCTTCTACTTTATGTAAAAAATCCATTATCACACTCCTTTTTAAAAAAATCATAAAATTATAAGAAAAAGGGACCCCGAAGTTAATCGGGGTCCCAAAGAAATTTTATTTAAACTTCTTATGTGAATTTATTACTGCTGGGCAGTTGTCTTGACAATTATAACATCATCAGGTACCAATTGGAAGGCGAACCTAAGAATGCCAGGATTTGCTGCAGACTGAACAATATAGTCACCATTTGAAGTCGAGGATCCGGAAGCCAGAAGCTGACCGTTAACAAAGACATCTGTATTTGCAACTGAAACCTCAACCAGGCTGATACCGTTCTCATCGTAACCCGTTCTATCAACAAGTGCTGCATCATTCAGCGTGAAGTTTGCGTTTGCAGCAATTGATGACGTAATTACAGCGAGACCTTTAACACCACCACTAGCAGCGCCAGCGAGTGCATTAAGTGCTCCAACGATTGTGGTGTTATCACTAAACAGAGCCTTTCCGATGAATGTTGTAAACTCACCACCATCAGCTAGCCTTATTTCATCACCTTGCATGTTACGTGAATCTGCACAACCAAAAGTGATGGCAGAACCAGACATTCCTACACCGATTGATCCAGACAGTCCGACTGAACCGAGTAATGATTGCAACTTAATTGCCTCTGTAGAATCTCCGCCTGTGTTAACAACGGAATACTTCTCCAGACCTGCGGTGGCTGAAGGTGCTATAACAACTTCGACACCACCAACCTTACCAAGTGACACCCCTTTCTCATCTGGGACACTGATCTGGACACCACCGGCGACGGCGTTGAGCTTAATAGCATCGAGTCCAGTACCAGCAGTGTTGGTGAGAAGGAACTTCTCACTAGCAGGAGTACCATGAGGTGATAATACCATCTCAACGGCACCAGATTTACCAAGTGCAAGTGTTTGTCCATCAGCCAGGATAGCACCCATTGTCATTGAACCAGCGGTTGAGTCAAGTGAGACTGCACCGGCTGCATCAAGGTCGAATGAAGTACCAGCATCAACATCAATACCGCCAGCAACTGCAGAGAGCAAAAGAGCATCCGCTGCAGTACCCGCAGTGTTGATAAGCTGCCACTTCTCATTAGCAGGAGTGCCATGAGGTGAGAATGTCATTTCAACAGCTCCAGCTTTACCAACTTTTACTGTTTGTCCATCCGCTAGGATAGCACCCATTGTTATTGAAGCAGCACTTGAATCAAGTGCAACAGCACCAGCTGCATCAAGGTCGAAACCGAGAGCAACATCGACATCAATACCACCAGCAGAAGCACCTAGCTTAATAGCATCGGCACCTGTACCAGCAGCTGTGACTATGACAGATGAATCATTGCCACCAACCTGTGCGATGAGGAGGTCTTGTCCAGCACCACTAGAAGTAACAGTAAGGTTAGCAGAAGCACCTGCTGAATCGAGTGATACACCCACTGCATCAATAGTAACCGCACCAGAAGCGTCGAGATCGAACGTAGATGAGTTAACGTCAAAAGCAACATCATTTGCTGTACCAATATTGATACCGCCGCCGCCATCGAGCCATAGCGCTCCTGTGGAAACAGCAGAAAAATCGCCTGCGGCGTCGATGTCGACACCACCAGCAGAAGCTGTGATATCAATTGCATCAGTACCTGTACCAGCAGAGTCAAGCTGAAGCTTCTGAGCTCCACCGCCGGCAGCAGCAAGAACTAAGCTCTTGGCTGCAGCTGTAACAGTGAGGTTAGAATCGTCAGTTGCATCTAGTGATAGCGTAGAAGCATCCCATGAACCAGCAGCTGAATTAATATCAACGGCACCTGTCGTGGTAATATCAACTTCTGCAGCGTTACCAAGAATCATGACGCCGTTGTGGCCATCAACGGTTGCAACACCTGCTGCTGCGTCTACAATGAGATTTCCAGCTGTTGTAGTTATGAGTGATGTTGCTCCGCCAGAGATATTGAAATCTGAAGTTGCATCCACGTCAAGCTTTGCAGTTGCGATCTCAACTTCCCCGTCAGCATCAAGGTCTAGCTGACCGTCTACAGATGAGAAGACCTTGATATTTGAATCTCTGAACTGAAGCTGTTGAGCGCCTGCGTGTCCAATACGAATATTGGCAGAACCAGTAAGCTGTAGAACGTTTTCACCGTCCTCGTCATACTCAATAGTAACATCCTGGTCATTACCGAACAGAATCTTTTTATCGTCAGCAATGTAGAAATCACCCCACTCAGCTGTGGCTGAACCGAGGTTTCGTGTACCCACACCGTCTGGAAGTAGATTCTGATAAAATGTACCAGCAGTAGCATTCGTGAAACCGCTTGCACCAACTCCATTTTTACCGGATAGGCGACCAATTGCGCCGGCCATCTCGCCGAGAAGGCCTGCAAGATCTGTCTCTACAACTGCACCAGCATCCGCGGCTGCTGAAGTAGAACCAGAAAAAGCTACATCTACAAGTGATCCTGTCACCTGAGGTAGCGTAATTTGTGAAAAATGTGCCATTTTTGTTCTCCTTTGTTTGTTAAAATAGGCTTAGGAAAACAACAAACTTTGAAGACAACAAAGTTAAAATTTTACAATAAATACAAGCAAAGAGAAAGCGAACAATTTTATATATGCTATCGATTATGATTTTTTAGCAAAAGTCTCAAGTTTTTTGAATACATATCATATTTTGTAAATTCTGAGTTTAAATATTCAACTGCGTATGTTTCACACCTGCCATCTGTATTTTCAAATAGTATCTCATATGCTCCGCTACTTCGTGATGCAGATATAAGCTTACCCCCTTTTAACATGATGTAAGAGGCCAATCCGATATCAGAAGTTGAATATTTTTTCATTAAAATCTCCTCTTGATTATTTAGATGCTAACAACAGTAGTTATAGCATCATCTGTAAGTAGGTCGAAATTAAAGTGGATGCTTCCAGTCTTTGCAGTATTTAGTAAATAATCTTTTAAAGATCCACTTAGCAGTAACTGCCCGTTTACAAATACATCTACCTTATTGAAATCATAGTTTACATTTGAAAAATTTGCTGATATGTCACAGTCTTGTCCTGCACCTATTGGTGAGTTGATGATTCTGATAGATTTTACCCTTTCCTGATTCTTGAAGCCTATTGTAATGCTTCCGTTGGAAGCACTTGATATGTTTATACCGGCGCCTCCAATAAGATAACTAGAGCCGCCCTGGAGCCTTGTTAGAGAACCTGACAATCCATCGCTTGCGTGTATCGGCCCTTTAAAGTTGGATCCCCCGTCGGACCCAGTAAAAAATAATGTTCCCGGAGAGCTCAGTGTAATTGTTCTTTTTGTAAGCTCTGCTGATCCAGACATCTTAAGCTGGCCGCAGGCGCCATTGTGTAGATCAAATAGATCTATAATTCCAGTATAAGATCCAAGCTCTAAAGAGCTGCTAGCAAATACTTTTACTTTTCCTTTGAGATTCTGAATTCTTGCAACATCACCCAGTTCTGGATTGATATCCAAAGATCCTGTCACAGCTAGTCCACCTGCCACCTTCAAGGGAGAGCCTCCATGAAGTGTTCCTGATATTACGACGTCACCACCAAATACTGAGGTGCCTCTTGTTGTAGTTCCTTTTGATCCAGCCGAACCTGATACGAAGAAAGCAATGTCGGAACATTTTTCTGGTTGTATTGCTGCGCTGTGCATTCCAGAACCTGAAAGAAAAATCACTTGCCTTTTATTGCTATTGTAATAGTCTCCCATCCTCAAAATTTCTTCAACTGTTGAGCCATTAAACACGTTAAATACTAAATCGTTAGTATTACCTACATGAACAATAGAGGCTCCGGTGACGCCAGCTGCTCCAGCAAAATCCAAAGTCCCGTCTTCTGCTTGAGCCTCTCTTTGTATTCTAACTCCAGGGTCTGAATCTTTTATATGAAGTGTGGTTGCTGGTCCATTCAATCCAATTCCAACTCTATTTGTATCACCCCTAATATATAGTGTGTTATCATCGCCGCTTGTCTTGACTTGGAAATCTACGTCGCCGCCATCGCCAATTATCACAGTATCTTGACTGTGTTCTTTTAGTGTCAGCAATGTTTCATTTCCGGCAGAAAACGTTATTTGATCAGATTCAAATCTTAGAAAAGTGTCTGGATCGTTTTTGTGATAAAGATACTCACCTAGATGCATGTTGCCTGCAGCACCAAGCGAGCCTGTAATTCCTACGTTTCCAGAAAATTGAGAACCCGTCAGTGTCGCAACGACAGAATCCAATATATTCAGTGTGTAAGCATTGCCAGCACCAGCATCAACTGATGCTAAACCAATTCCCGGTGTAAAAACTCTTTCGTCAGAAAGTGATCCCGTTGCAGATAGAACAAGATATTCAGCATTTGGATCTCCTCCGCTGCCGCCGCCCGTGATCTTATCTTTTACAGATGCTCCAATATAGAGAAATGCGTCTACATATCTTGGATTCTGGTTGCTATCACCTGTTGCCGGTGGGTCCTGTTGGAAAAATATTCCATTAAAATAGTCAAGATTCCAATCTCTTGCATCTAAAACTGGTATTTGAGTCTGTACATTACTGGCTGAATGATATGGAATTGATTCATAGTCCATAGAGAATGAAGTGGGAACAAGCTGTAGAGATCCACTTGTAATGTATATGATCTGACTATTTAAAAAAGGATATGTACCTTTTTTTGAATTTGAAGAGTTTGCCTCATAGTCATCTGGTAGCTGTAATGAAAACCCATGTCTTCCGCTGGCTGTATCTGTACCTGGAATAAACGAAGCAGATAGCCTTAAATACTCGACAGCACCGCCAGTTGTAGCATATAGCGATGCCTTGCTCGGATTTGTAGGAATTACATCACCAAATATAGTCTCTGATGATAATGTGAGGCCAGTTGGAAGACCTTCATTTGCAAGATCTTTATCATTAGAAGTTTGCGCTTTTCCACTTAACTTCTTAATCGATATATTAATTTTAGTGGTATCTGAAAGTGCCATTAAATTCTCACAGCCACGTTATAGAAACGGTGTTAACATTTCCAGTAAATGAAGCATCTGCCTCTATTTTTAACATAATATACTCATTGGAGTCTACGAATACGGTTCCAAATGTTGCATCATTTGTTGCATTTAGCGTGCTATCTAAAGATCCATTAAGGCAACCATCACCATCTCCTGTTTGCCCTGTTGAGAATGCAACTGCAAGATCCATCCAGCCAGTAGTCTGATTTCCTGATGTTGTAGGCAGCTTGGCAAGAACTGAAATATTTCCAGTTCCAAGGTTAGTTCCTTGTGAAACTATAGTTCCAGATCCATTAACTGAAAGTCTAAAATCTGTCTTTGCGCCGCCTGTATTGTTTTGAAAATATCTATAAAATGTTCTCTTTCCAGAGCCTATATTGCTATAATTTACATTTTCATCAGGCCCGTTTGAAATTGACCCTCCGTCAGAAGTGTTTCTAAAATCTCCACTATTTGCCCCTTGCTGTGGCGCACGAAGTCTACTATTGTAAAACATAAGGCCGTCTTCATATCCAACATTTGTTCCGCTCATGTGAACAGATGACACCCAGTCATTAGAATTGCTAGTAACGTCTGACTGTGAACCGTAACTTCCAGAAATTTTTCTATAGTTTTCTAATCTAAACGTCTCAGATGTCGACGTAGAAGTGTTTGATAAGTTATAAAGTAGTATTCCGCTTATCGACTCTGAGCCGCCACTTGAAATATTGGACTTGAGTGGGTGCGGAACATTAACGCTTACAGATATAGAATTGTCTAAAATTGGGTCTGAATTTATTGTAGCTGAACCTGTTATGTGAAGAACTTTTTGCTCGTTTTCTCCGTTGCTATAATCTATAACAGGGAGAGCCTGTGAGGAGACACTGCAATTAGTTCCATTAAATGTTATGTTATTTTGAGAATAAACATTTCTATATGCGTTTGTGACTCTAGCCCTGTACTCTGCAGTTCCTCCTGTATTGTATCTTACACCTGATAGTGTATTCATGCCTGTCATAGAAAGTGTATCTAGAGCTGAGCCAGCTGCTGCTAAGGTATTGTTATCACTATCATTTACCCATTCTACGTAATTGCATGTTGTGTCAACACCTGAGATTGTGTGAACTACTCTTAAATAGTTCCACCCGTTTCTTTGATCAGATGTTGCGACCGTATAGGTTCCTTGACGGTGCTGGAATGTGTCAAAATTGCTACCATTACTAAAATGACCGGGTGTGGTCACAGAAAGATTGAACCCAGAACCGTTTCCATTCACAGAATTTCCAGATCCAAATGAGCTGAGATCTACAGAATGAATCTCTGTCGAATTATTGTTCACAAAAAGCTTTAGAATCCCCTGATTGCCATTTCCAAAAGAATCAGCTGCGTAATTCGGACTATCTGCCGGAACGTCTGCGTTAAGTGTACCATCTATTACTGTCGCTCCGGTAAAACACGCAACGCGCACATCATTACTAACTGTTGTAGAGCTATAGCTTCCATTAATATTAACGTCAGACAGGCTGGAGGCAGGTGATGAAAGAGTGGATGGCTGAGCATTTATATACCCTACGATCGACTGAGTCGATCCAAATGAAAGATTTGCATTGGCACCCGAATCATTACAGTCTATATCGTCTAGTGATGGTGCTGCTGCAGGAGCAAGACCCTTCAGCACCTCGTTGAATCTATCAATAGCTGTTCCAACTGGTGTCCCAGAAAAGAAATCAGTAAATAGACCGTCAGAATAAGATCCGTCTTCTGCATTTCCTATTGATCCTGTTAGTGCTACTACACCTGCACCTTCATCACTCAGGATTGCCAAATTCGTTACATTAAGCTGCGTTACATTTCCAACATCAGTAGATCCAGATTTAACGTTAGACCCATTATCTGTAGAAGAAACAGTTATTTGACCAGCTGAACTTGATGATATTGTGACATTGTTTCCTGCAGCTATAAAAGAAGCACCGCTAGGCAGACGAGTTAGTGAAGCTGAAAGATTGGAAACCGTTAGTGTGTTTGTAGTCTTGTTGAATGTAAAATTAGCGTCGCCGCCGAATGCTGCGCTGTCATTAAACTGAACCTGTGTATTAGATCCGCCTGGATTTCCAGAACCTCCGCTTCCAAATGCGGTCCATTGCGGATTTAATCCGACATTATTTTTAAATTCGAGAGTTCCATTATTATCTCTGAATCCATATCCAGATGTTCCAGGTGCAATTCCAAAATTTATGTAATCACTAGCAGAGACAAGAAGGCTTCCTGAGACTGATACATTTCCGTAGACATGGAGTCCCTCTCTAAAGTACGGACTGTCAAGACCTACTTCTGTCCTATTTGGAAATTGTATCGAATGAATATTACCCGTTCTGCTCTCTCTAGTGACTAATCTATCAGATTTTTTTAATATTTCATTTTTTACTTTGCTTCCCATATTGCCCCTTTATGGTCCCGGTGTCCAGGGACCAAAGAGCACAGGACCTGTCATGTATGGCGATATTGTTGGTTCTGGTCCAGTAGGCGGAGTCATTGTAGTACCGCTGGATCCGCCGCTGCCTGGAGTAAATGTTGCTCCTCCGTATGTAAAGCCAGACCCGATCAAGGCTGGTGATGCAGAGATTGCCGAGCTGGTTGAGCTGCTGGTGCTTGATGTGAATGTCCCAGGCGCGGTCACGACGGGGATTCCTGGAACCATTGTAACGAGCTCACTACTCACGAGCAGCGGATCCGCTGAAGATCTGTCAGAATACGGATATGAAGATGTATACTCAAAGCTAAAGTTAGCAGAATCTGTGGCAAACGGGCTTACTGTAGTTGAACCATTAAGGCTGCTTACAAATTTTACCTGAATGGGTGATTCATCAATTGCTGCATTTCTCCCACCCGCTACTGATAGAAAGAACTTCCCATACGGTCTTTGCTCTAGCATATCTCTAATTTGTCCAAACCTGTCTCTTCTAAATTTTGCAACTGGTTTTGCAAGAACAGGGCTAATCATCCCATATCTTGGCCCGAAAGATCCCGTGATATTATATGAAAATTCGTTCATATTAGTCGGTCCTATTTTTGCTCTATACGAAAATCCTCTGTTAAAGAGCGTAACATATGATAGTTTGCTATAATCTGTTGATAAAACTTCTTTCACCCTGGTTGATGAAAAAGATCCAGATGAGGGTATAAGCCTAAGATAGAAGTTTTGATGTGTGTATCTATCCGGGTTTCCCTTATATGGGTACGCTGTAACTCGGTGAAGATTTGCAACGTCTGCATAAATCCTGTGTGTAAATGTTCCAGATGAAATTTTCCAGGCTCTTATAAAGTTAGTCTGATCTCTCTCGGCAAAATCCACTACATCGGGAGCCATGCTGTCGTAATATGTCTCGATCATATCTGGGAATGATACAAATCTCTGAAGTGAGACGATATTGCTAGCTCCCATCACAGCAGAGGTTTTCTTTGTAACGAAGTGTGGATCTCCCGCGAGCTCTTTTATATTTCTATTCCATATCACAAAGTCATTGTCATCATCTCCGATAAAGGACGCAGGTGATCCGACTTTATTATCTGCTGTCGGGGATGAAATAACACTGGGATTTGTTGATGCTCCGTCGATACCTCTTCTATTTTTTGAGTGAAGTGAGACTACTGAACGTGCTGTTCTAAACCCAGCATCTGTATTAATTCTATTAAATGATGGTTCTGCTAGCGGAACACTATTTGAAAAATTGAGCGCATTTTGTGAAACGTTAAGTTTACCATATACAAAATTATCAACATAAGATCCCGAGAGATCGAGCCTGCTGGCAATATCAAACTGATCTAGTACACGTCTTGTACCGATTGCCTCATGAATTGCATTTGATGTAAGTCCTTGATTTGTCGTAACCAGGACTTCGCTGTTTAGCTTGACCTGGCTACCAAAGAGAGTCAGACTCGCACTACCGGTCAAAATCTTCATAAAGGATCCTGACATGCAACCTAGAATTTCCATAGGTGACAATGATCTGTAAAATCCAAGGTCACGGCCAGCATCTACGGGTGTTGCACGACCAATATAATTAGTCATTGTCCCAGGTCCACCTCCAGCGAGGCCACTCGATGAGCATGGCAGCATAGATATGCCAGCATCGATGCCAAGTATTAACTCATCACCTGGCTGAAAAAGGTATGGTGACACCTCAGACGAGGGTCTTGCACCAAAGAGAATTGGATAGGAAGGTGTGCCAGAGATACCCCAGTCGTGGCCAGTATATCCTAGCATTCCTATGCTTGATAGATTGCTATTTATAGTCCCATCACTATCTTGAAGTGAGTGAAGGTCATCTCCGTCTATATTAAATTTGCCAGCGCCCAGATATGTCTTAAATTGTCTCGGGTCTCTCACAACACTGTCAGAGCCTACAGACTTCATAGTATCCCGTATGTAGGATGGAGCCTTATTGGATGATGTAAGCGCAAAGGGCACTAATCCCGCTGCGAGCTGGTCACCAGCGATGAACACATCTTCATTTGAAACAACTGTATTTATTGTACTATTGGCAGTCAAGCTTGAAGAAGGTATTTGATCACCGCCCTGCCACCAGTCCTGTGTTATTACTGATCTCTGCGTTGGATTCAAGAACCCAGTATTAGATGTTCCAGAGCCCTTAAGATCGCCAAGAACGGGAAATCTTGTTCCGCCCACGGGTTGACCATTTGGCACAGCAGCCTGCATCTCAATTCTAATTGTACCTGAGAATGCCTGAATTATTGCTGGATTTTTTGAAGGATCTGGATAGGCGTTGACTTTATAGTTAAAATCGTGTGAAAAAGAAGGTGTATGGGGCAAGCCATGTGATTTTATATGATCGACAACCTTACCTGAAAAAGCATAGCTATTGTAAAACGCGGCTGATCCGGATGCAACAAGTGTTCTTCTAGAGGTATTCACATGATTGGTTGAGTCGGCTGGGTTGCTTTCGTCTCTAGTTTGTCTATACAGAAAAAAGACGTAATTATCAATATCTCTACATGATTCATAAAATCTTGCCGGCAGTTCCCCGTGCGAATCACCTCTCATCCTCTGCACTGTCACCGGGATCTCAATTACAGCTTTTTCAAGCAAGAAATCACTTCCTAGATATTCAGAAAGAGAAAATACCTGACTTGCTGTTGCATGATACTGACTATGATACGGTGCCAGGCCTGACTGCGTAGGACAGCCAATTTTATCATATCCTAAGCTGGATGTAAGAACTGACGCAGGATCAGCTCTTGTGCCCGCGTGTATATCAGCTACGGAGTCAACAAATACACCCATGTGATCTGACATTTTAAACTGTTGAACTTTTGGAAAGGGTGTATATGGACTCGACCACGTCCAGGCAGAATTCTCCGGGGCTATGGTGCCACCAAGCCGCACTGTATTTGCGTTCATGGAGTTACTGGATCCAGAATACATCATGTAATAGTTAGAATCTAGACCCTTATCTTCCCACTGGTTTCCAGAAAAGTTATAATAATAGAACCCTGTTGAATAGAAGCCGAATGGGAAAAGGCCGATATTTGAGATCGAGTTTCCGCTGCTGTCTGTGTAGTTAGACGGGACGCCGTTTCTTGAGTATCTTGTGATATATTTTTCTGATGAGTTATTTATTGGAAGCTTTATAATAATCTTATCCCTTAGTGGTGATCCGAAACCGGGATAGTCTTTAGCTGTTGTTCCTGACATGTAGAAAGCATCTGATTTGTCTAGAAGGAATATATTTGAATCATTAAAAGGTGTAAAGTTTATGCCAGTATCAACAACTTCTTTTATGCCCTGTGCAGATAAAAACGGATTTGCTCTTCCAGCAATAGATCCACTAGCCATATTTGAATTCTGATTTGGGCTTGGAATTAGATAAGATAGATCTGCATTTTTAAGGTTTTCTTCATTTTGAACCAATGGCCAGATTGAGCCAGTTTGTTCAAGAAAAGTTTGAGTAACTGTATCGTTAAAAGTTACTGTCTTATTTCCCTTAAGCGGTCCTCTTGCGCCAGTAGTTCTGAGATGATTTGGATACTCGCCCCTTACATCGTCTTCGTCTCTAAGCCTGACTCTATTTGGCAGAGACAGTATTCCTGATTGTGCTGTGTATGCACCAGCAGTAGAGTGATAAAGCGCTTTTATATTCTCTGCGCTTAGGGCAACATTCCATATTCCAAACTCTGCCATGAAGCCTTCGAGCTCGACGGCACTGTTCCAATTTGCACCAATGTTCCAGCTTGGAGTTAGCGATGTATTCATTCCGACATATGTACCTATGAGTGCATGTGATGTATTTAAAAGATTTCCATTAATGTAAATTTGAGCACTGCTTGGTAGCGGGCCAGGATCACCAGAATAGCTAACTGCTATGTGATGCCACGTGTGCATTGGAATTAAGTGAGATTTATTATGAGGCCCAGTAGTATTTGATGCCACATAGGAATGGCCACCTCCATTGACAGTATCCTGGACTGCAAATGCTACCAGCCAGTCTCCCGTAGCAGTGCCAGGGTAGACTCCGAGTTCTGTGGCGTAGTTTGTGCTAATATCATTTGGACATCCAAATATATAAGAGTAAGGTGGTCCAGGGAGGAAACGAACCCAGGTAGCAACTGTAAATGGTTTATCTGACCCGACAGATGGTACTGGTTGACCAAAAGCTAGTTGCGGTGACGGGGCTGTTTGCGCGGAGGAAACACCAGGTCTAAATCTAACTACTGGAATATCTATTATTCTTGAAATTTCTTTATTTGGTATCTGCTGGTTTGAAAAGGCCAATGGCGGGGCCGTATACCCTAGGGAAATTGAATTATTGCTGAGATCATCAGGTCCAGTAGGAGTCATTCTAGCCCAAAGCTGGAGCGCTTCTGCTGTCTCCTTCGTGTATATACCGCCGCCTGCGACGAATGGTTCATTTAGATCGTAGACCGCGAGTCCCTTGGGTCCTCTTTTCTTAATATAGACTGGCATTATTTAGTCAAGCCTCCAAAGGCCAAAGAGTCAATACCTGTAACGTTTCTAATTCCAGTTGCCCCTATAGATACAGATCGCTTTGACTGAAAGTTAAATGCAGTATTACACTCCATCTTTGAAATTATCCCAACTCCGACAAAATCGTTAAAGAGAGAATTAGATTGAATCATGAGATCATTTTTCTTAGCAGACCTATCACTATCATCATACGGTGCTACCGGTGTAGGCTCAAAATCTGATATTCCATCAGACTTAAGGCTAAACTTGCCAATAGACATCTTTGTATCCTGTGAATCTATAAACTTTGAATCCTCATTGAAACCTGCAGGATAGCTACTTGGGTCTATAGTATACATTATGGGAGGGTTAAAAAGAGTTGACCGTATTGTATGTGCAACAAACGGAGAATCAATAGATGCCCCTGCAAGAGTTCCCCTCACATCAAGCGGTTCAATTATACCATTCATCTGACCAGGTGACAGCCAGTTTGGACTAAGCATTATATTCGGATATGCTGTGATTCCAGTATCTTGTAAAAATTTAACAGGGTCTCTTAGCGTTGCAATATCCTGATATGCTGATACGTCAATTTCATTGTCACTGTCAGTGAAGAGTCTAACAATGCCGTATGTTGTCTTTTCAAGAGAGAAGTCTATTGGATTTCTAGTTGTTGCAGGGAAACCCATAGACGTAAGGAGGGGAGTCAATTTTTGAAATACAACTGTCATATCCCTGACTGAGACGCCTTGCATGAATGGTCTTACGTCACCAGAGGCCATTGAGCCTGTGGTCAATGTTACAGTTCTATAGGCCTGATTTAAATTCACCCCCGGTCTATCAATAAAAGGCTGTATTGGCACTTTAAACTCCTTTAAAACTTCTTAAGTTGTCCGACATATTGTGATAAAAGTATATCTCCTCTATCAAAAGATCTCTCATTTGACAGCAGGTATATATCATCAAATAAATATCTAAATTTATTTCTTTCTAGCGGATGAGACTCGTAGACAAAATCAACTCCTAAAAACGTAGTATTTCTTGGAACTAGCTGCTCAATAATATACGTTAAAGATTTATTAAACCATTTAAACATTGAAAAATAATTTTGAAACTCAGGCTTTGCAAAAAGCCTTCTGAAATACAGCTTTCTCGCCTGGTCGAGGTCTGGATATATTTCATCAAATAGTAAGTCTGGCCTGCCAATAGCATTGTCAAAGAATATCATATCAGAAAACATAGACATTATATCCTCATCAAGTGCCTTGACAGAAGAAAATTCAATTGCAAATCTACTATCGTCGTCAGGCTCTTCAGATCTCAAAACTTCATAAACTGGTGCAGGTCTAGCATAGTCATGATTTTCTAAAAGCTCAGCTGTATTAAAGCTTCTAACCCGTATTTTATTATCTGTTTGTGAAAGATCAAACTTTGGTGAAATTTCAGAATAAAATACTAGCTCATCACTTATAATTTTCTTAGAGTTTTCAAAGTTTCTAGCTTGCATATCTCCAATTTCTTGTGTAAAGTTTGTTAAAGTTAAATTTCCAGAAGCGTCACTTGATGTTATAGGTTGTGTTAATTGAATATCCTGTCTTATTCTTTCAAAAGACCCGGTGCTCATTGATGTAAAATCGTATCCTACTCTTGGATTATGACTTCCATATGAAGAGGGATTTAGCGTGTGTTCTCTTCTCTGCTTACCTGTTATAGCTGATGACCAGAATTTTATTTTTCCAACTCTACCTGCAAAGTCTGTCGTGCTAGCCATTGATAAGTCACCAGATGAAAATCCTGAAACTGAATCTAGCCCAGTATCTGTTAAAAATAAATTAGTATAGGTTCCTAAACTTTGTGATCCGATTACTGCAAAAGTTCCACTTACACTATGAGTTGTATTTATATTTTCAAAAGCTGACTCAAGACCTTCATCGCCAAGAAGCCCTGATTTAAAGAATGACTCTTTAATATTTCCGTTTGCAGATCTTCCGCAACTAAGAAAATATGATGATGACCCTTCAGTTGATATTGGAAGTGCTGTATAGCTCTGTGACATTGAAGACCTGATATCATCACTTCTTACTCTTCCGAAAGATATGTACCACGGATCACCGTTGAATATCTCGGCACCGGTTAAGACTAGCTTTATTCCAGGCTGCGATGCTTGTAAAGATGACCTGACATACAGATTTAATGTTGTGGGCCTATCCTGTGTTCCGGAAACTGCAACAAGATTGGCGACGATCGCGCCCCTGGCAATACTAGAACCTGTTACACATAATCTAGCAAGACTCTGGCTTACAGGTTGATTAAACTTTGCCCTAGTTTTTTCTAAAAATCTATAGTATCCCTCATAGGAAAATGAGCCAGACGTTAAAAGACCGTCATCTACATTGTTAGAAATACCGTTTCTAAGAGATGGAGATCTTCCAACAAATGCACCCTGTATTTTTGGGTATCCTGGTTCAACTCTTGATGAGCTAAGATATGGAGATATTGAATATGGAATATTTTCAAAAAATCCCTGGGCATCTTCTGTACCGGGAGTTGCTGTAATGCTACCAGAAAAGTCAAGCAATGGTAGATTTTTTATAATATTTTTTCTTAAATTATCTAAAGATCGTTTTGACGGGCCGCCAAACTCTCTGACAGTCAATATGCTGTCTGGGTTTATACCGAAAGATCTAATTGTTGACTTTATGCTCTCTGTTGTACCTTTTGACCTTATAACATACGGAAGATTTATGAGAAATCTTTTCCAAAGTTGATTCTGAAGATCTCTTAGTGATTTTGGTGCAAATGCATATGCGTCACCAATGTCCTCCCCGTCTATAAATTCAAATATATTGGATGAAGAAAATAAATCTGGCAGTTGAATTCCATAGTATTTTGCAACCATGGGTATTAGCTGGTCAGGTGTCGTAGAGTATCCGTCGTAGTCAACATTAAGAAAATCAGATATGCTATCGATTACTATTTTTATTTCGTCAAAAAGTTTTGCGTATATGAATAGGAATCCGGTCAGCATTTGAGATGATCCAAGCTTTGCAGATCCTGGTATTGAATCTCCTGTAATAGGATTGTAAAGTTCACCCTGCAAATTTTCAAATCCGTCCGCGGCCTGGCCCTCTAGAAATAAATGTGAAGGTACGAGTCTTGTAATAATATTTGGATTTACAAGATCATATCTGCTTGCTGATAAAAGTAACCGCTGATTGAAATTTTTAACTAAGTAGTGATCCGGAAATAGAATCGGCGAAAGATTTATCTTTTCTGCCGTCATTGGGCTTAAAATCGATCCTGTCAGCCTGAGAGAAGTTTTATAGTTGTTGATAATGCTATGGAGTGAATTACCTGAAGAGTCTAGCACTACATCATTAGGTTTGTAAGAACCTGATGCCTCGTTAAATTTAAAGTAAAGTTTCAAATCATCAGATGCGTATATTGTTTTTGAGCTATACTTCTTAAAATCTAATTCGGATCTTATACTATGGAAGACTCGAAGCTCATCAAGTGATCCTGAAAATGTTTCGAGTGGTGTGAAAGTTGATGAGCCTCCAGGCATCTCTTTTGAATTTACAGATATTGTTGTGCCAGATCCGATAAGAAAGTCTGCTCTAGATAGATTTAGTGTATCAAACAATGCAGAATTTGAAGATGTTGAAGACAACAATGAATTTATGTATATTTTTGCCTTGTTATCTGAGCCTCTGTCATAAACAGATGAAACTTGATTAAACTTTCCTTTTTCTATAGACGATGAGACAAACAGTGAAATTGATCCTGAATTGACTCCGAAAATTAATTTACATGTACTTGTTGATAAAGATTCGCTTAGCGCAAGGGTAACAGTCTTGTTTTGTGCTAAGCTTTTCTGAAAAAGAATCTGATTGTCATTTGTAATATCAGGAATATAAAGTTGAAACTCCATGGTAAAAGGTTTTGTAGAAAAATCAATTATTGTTGCTCCATCTCTTTTGCTAGAAAATCCAGGAAAAAGATATCCGCTAGAGTCATAAACTCTAATATAATTTCCATCACTATCTGGTGCTGGACCTGCGGCGCCTGAAAAGTTTAGATATCCTACGTGCTTTGGAAATTTATCAAAGATATATTTTTCATAACCTGTTAGACCATCAAGGAACGCTTCAACCTCTTTCCCAGTACCATCAAATGGAAATTCATTAATAATCTGGTCGAAAGCAATATTAACTTTAGACTGTGCTGAATCGAAAAAACAATGCTTTTCAAACTTTTCCCAATTTACAGGAATTTGCTGTGTCGACTTTATTCCCTGACCAGGTGAGTCATACCTGAATGATGATGTGCTTAATATGTTTGTATCTGCGAGCTGTTGGAGTAAAATATTACTATTATTTGAAACAAAATTATTCCTTCCAGGTTTCGTGGAAAAAAGAGAAGGTCTTTTGTTTATTTTTTTATTTCTGTCTCTTGCCATTTTTAATTTTCTACCCTAAACTTAGCAGATTTTCCTTCAAATAGCTGGCTTATTTCACCTTCATTAATTTGAAAATCTATCGTGTAAAGTCTTCCTGGTGCAAGTGAGTCCATGTAAAAATCAAAATACATACCTTCAGAATCTGTTGAACAAAGTGTCGACTTTCTATCCTTTTCAAATGGAATAACTATATCTCCTGAGATAACATCTCTTACTCGATAGTACATCTTTGTAAATATTTGACTTTTTGTTTCAATTGGTAATTTCTTAAAAACAATTGGTCTGTCAATATCTTCTGCAAAAATTCTAAATCTTACTTTGTCAGATTTTTTATAAACTGGTTTTAAATTTGTTATCTTCACCAGTATTCTGCTTGTATCATTATCAAATGCACTCCTAATAGATCTATGAATGACAAGCGATCCAGATAAAAATGCAAATGATTCATCCATGGGAGTCCAGACTGTTGTAAAACTAGCACTTGAAGCTTTTTTAACATGTGAAAATAAAGCAGTTTGTTCAAACTCACTAATAGCAAAGGATGCTGAGTATACACCTGTCATATACGTTAGCCCAAATTTATGCTGTGAGCCTGTTATATATTTTTGAAATAATGAACCGCTATCTATAGATCCGCTAACAAGCTTTAAGAGTAAGCAATCATCGCCAGTTATTTCTGTACCAGCGGATCCGGATATTAGATTTTTCTTTGCGCTGTTTAAACTATTATTCAAGAATAGACTTCCTGTTGTTTCAAAGAAAAATGATCTATGATGATCATGAATAGTATCATCATACTGGATGATTAATGCTGGCTTTTTAACATAGTTACTTGTCTGCAGGGATGAGAATCTCTTGACAAATCGCGTGTATTCATCTGTCTCTTCAGATCCAGAATAAGAGATTCTAAAACCACAATCTGGAATTGTATTTTTCAAAGTTGCAGATATTATTTTTGTTACATCTACTACGAGATTCTCATCGCCTGTTGCAAATGTTTGAGATTTCCATAAATTGACAACACCGTTTCCATCATTTAAATTTCCGCTAGATATGATATCAATATCGTCTGATCCGAGCAATCCTTGCTTATTTGCACCAGTTACAAACCATAAATCTGGAGTATCAGATAGAACAGATGCTGTTACAAAATTGCATGAATCTAAATCAGAATACTTTATAACGTCACGACCCATTCCCTCATCGAAAGATTTTGATAATGGAAATACTATTAGCTTAAAGTTATCAGGGGTGGTCTGGCCGCCGTAGACATCACAAAGCCTTAGCTGTACTTTGAATCTTTGTGAATTTAAGTCTAAAAAAGATGCAGTCATAGCTCTAATTGGGTTTAAATCAAATTTAACTAGAGCCCTACTAATTTCAATAGGATTTTCAATTGATCCAGAGCTAGATTCACCATACAGTTTGAACAAGTCAATAGTTGATGCCTTTCCTACATTTGCATCGGTTGCTCTAAATGAGTTTACTATTATCTTATTTGTAATGTAAGTGTCTTTACTAGCAGTTAAAATTCTATACATTTATAAACTACCCCGCTGTTCCGATGATATCATCTTCTGGAAATCTAAATTCAAAAATACTACCTGGCGGACAATTTATAATACCTTTGTTTGTCAAAGAATCTATTGACTCGCTAGTATTGCTATAAACTCTATCCTCATACGTCCCAGATATATTATAAAAGCTTAGACTGACAAGCGACTGTACATCCGGTGTATTAATTATAAGGTTTACTATATCTGTTGTTATAATTGGTGTGCCTATTTGAAAATTTTCAATTTCAAAATAATTTTTTAGCTGGGTATTGATTTTTTGAATAACAGTGTCAGTATTTGCTGTCATTGATGCAGCAATACTATAGTTTAAACCTACATTTAAAACTGCTGCATCAACTATATCAATTGCGTCAGATATCAATCTTGATTCATTTAAATATGTTTTTAGATTACTCTTAAGCGTATCAGAAGATATGACAAGTTTTTCATCCTTGTCCCTGCTAATAATTGAAATAACTGCTGCAAGTGGATTGTGGGGATTTGATCTAATTCCTACTCTAAAAACCCTTCCAAATTTACTTGGCATTGTATATATTCTGGCTATTAAGTCGTCTTTTGTTACCATTCTATTTTGTGAATTTCTACTAAGGTTTGCTATTGTCCGCATTTCATTAATAGTAGGTGCTCTTTCACCACCTTTGGCTGTGTCTCTATTTATAACCTCTAGCGATGCTCTTATTGAAGAGATATATGAAGCAGATACTGCAGAATTAAATTTAGTAATTAGACTTCTTACTGTTCTTATTGATCCCTCGCTAACATTATGAGAGACTCCGCCGCCGTATCTATACCTTACAGTTAAAACTGTATTTTGAGGAGCAACTCCCAAGGTTGTTGTTGAAAGAAGCTTGTTAGGATCAATTGTAAAATTAGTAATAGTTGTCCTTTTACCGTAGAGCGGCAGAGAGAGCTCTGAGGGATCTGGTAGAACGTCGTCGTCTGTTGATAAAGCAGATCCTCCTCCGAATCTTAGAGTTGTTTTTCTACTATTTGAAGAAGTTGATGCTACAAATCTCCTGGGAGCCGGTATAACTTCGAGCTCTTCTGCGACTGAATCTCTATCGGGCATAGTGTTAATAACTCTCCTGTAGACTGTATCTCTTGTTAGTGCCTCGACCTCATACCATTCATTTCCGTCAGAGTCAATTACAGAAATTATCTCAGTTATATCTGTCATTCCTAAGCTCACAGTTCTAAACGGAACAAAAGAGTTTGAAATTGCAAATGTTTCTGTTCTATTGGCTGAAGATATACATGTCCCTGATCTCATTATAGAAAAGCTGGTTGGATCTCCGCCTGAATTTGATTTCATGGTAACATATGATGCATATAGTTCACCAGATGCCCTCTTTTTTCCCATGTCAATATCATCTGCAAGTGTAAACGTGATGCCGCCGCCAGAAGAAACTGTTGTACCAGCTCTGATGATAGGCATATACGTCGGATCGGGAACATATGTTCCGTCCACTTCCTTTGCAGGAATTTCCATATAAAATTCGACTTCAACAATTGCAGGAGACGCTCCAACAATTTTAACGCCTGCATTTCTAATAAGCCTTTCGATATTTGACGTTTCAGATGCCTCGTCTAAACTTAGTTCTTGAAATTGATGATCCATATAGTAAGACATAACATCGCCAACATAAGAAGTTAGCTCAATAAGCATACCTGCAAACCCATTTTCACTAAAGTCTGATATTTTATCAGAAAAGAATGTTCTAGAATATTGTGTTAAAGATGATCTAAATGAATCAAAATCTCTATTCAGATAGGACCGCTGAGAGTCTCTGATACTTTTTATTTTATTTTTTCCTGATCCCATATTTTTACTACCTACATTAAGTTAAAAGATACTTTAAGAATATTATTCATCGAGTTATACGATGGTATGCTATATCTGATATTCATTTGAACTATAAGAGTAGCTGGGTCATTATTTTCAATAAAGACACTATTGAACTCTCCAAGCTGTATCATTGGTAGATACCTCCTGACAGCGGTTTGAATTTTTATCATTGCTGCACCGTCAAAATCATCAATTTTTGAATATTCTGCGCATAGAGGCCTTAGATTTGCACCATACTCTTCCATCATTGGCCTCTCACCGTGATTTGTCATAACTAGCATTCTAAGATTTGTACTTATTGCGTTTACAACATCATAGTTCATTGCAAAGAGACCTGATCTTTCCGTACCTGGTGCTAGCGGTAAAATTACACCAATTGGATTTGGGGGCATGGTCTCTTCAAAAGACCCGCTCATAGCTGGTATATCAGCTAAAACAGCTGGAGTATCGCCTGCTGAGAGCCAGTCATATTCAAAATCAACTGTATCGGGTGTCGTAATACCCATAAAAACCTCTAGTTACTAATTATGCTGAAATCGAAAAACATAGAATTTGATTCTAGCTAAATTATTGATATCAGTTTTTTTCAAATTTAACGTAGGGCTTTAATAGCGTATCTGTGCTATTAATAATATTTTCGCAAACATTCGCAACGTCTGCTGTTTTAACAACAGATGCTCCCTGCATATTCCTATCAAGTGATTTGTAATATCCAATAATATAGTTTCTAATCTCAGCCAGCATTGTAATCTCTTCTTTTTTCATTTTTTCTCCCTTGCATTTCAAATGCACATGAGGATTCTAACAAAGTATTCTACTCTGGTATACTTTTCCATTTCTCCTCTGGGCATGATTTTGATTTTGAATACACTAGTGCTGGGAAAACACAGCCACATTTCCTGCACATTCCCCAGTGTAATCTTCCATTACTTTTTGAAATTACTTTGAGCATTGGACATGCTGAGCATATCTCTACTCTTTTTTCAACTTCTTTTCTAAACTTACTATCAAGAGATTTTCTATTAATAGACCTCTTTATAAAATTTAGCCACCCTTCATTCATTTCTTTTATGCTCATATTAATATTCTATTCACAAATTGAATCATCGCCTTCCAGGACTGCGCCTAGTGCAGCAATTGGAATCATAATAATCTCAGCAACACATTCTAAATCAATGCTTGGATCAAAACCGAGGTCTATCATAAGCTCAACTATAATGTCTATTGTGGGAAGAGTGGGTAGTTCTGGAAGATCTGCTGCCCATCCAATAACAAGATTAATCGGTATAAGCAACATTCCTAAAGCTATCTCTAGAGCTGCAAGCGTAAATTCAACATCGATGTCTGTTTTCAAGCTAACATCAAGACCCAATAGGATGCTGGGAAGATCAATGTCGCCAAGTTCAAATAACTTGAGTGGGTCTAGAGCAAGCTCTGGAAAGTCCAATCCGATACTTATAGCTAGATCAAGTGCAACTTGTATATCTTTTGGTTTATACAGTGCTATACAGACTGGCTCCAAGATGGGCATTACTGACACCATCATTGCTTCTACGATTGGATCAAAGAACTCTGTAAATGTCTCGTCAGGTGCCGATAGGCAGTCTGCCATTGGTGATGTAACTCCCATAGATTCCTACTTGATAAATACTTCTTCACTGAGCGCCTCAGCCACCGCAGTTGCCAGTGTTGAGCATGCTGCAGCTATTCCACCATCAACTATCGTTCCGCCCATATTTCCAAATGTAAATGGCATGGCTAAGCCAATAGCAGTGCTAAAGTCAGCCATAGCTTTTGCTAAATCTTCTCCGCGTATAACCTTTTGAGCAGATCTTGCAGAATTTGTTCCCTCGATGACAATTTTTCCGTCTGACGTGATGCATATCTCTGCTTGTGAAGATCCCTCTTTTATCATTCTAATGCTACCACCGTCTCTTGCTACCAGCCTTATCTCTGTTGACTTTGCAACTATATAGGGCATTGCCTCGACCTGCGGTGCTGATGAGTCTGTAAATTCTAGACCGAAGTTAGAATCTCCATCTGTCTTCATGGAAACGTAAATTCTTGAAAGATCATTCTCAAAATCAGGGTGGCCCTCAATCTCATTGGGAGATTCACCGGAAAAAGATGGGAACTTGTCACCTTCAAAATAGCTATAAAGATCCTCACCTCTCTTTTCTATCTCTACGTCTGAAATTTTGGTCTCATCAGTCTGGCCTCGACCTGCAACTATATCAATTGTTCCTCTTCCAAAATCTGTACCTAGTAAATCTTGCACTTCTGACGGTTGTACAAGAGATGGTCTATCTTGCCCTAAATTAACCAGCGTGTTATGCGAGCCCTCTATTGTAAAATCACCAAGAAGAGGTGAGAATCGTGGAACTGGCTCTCCGCTAAATTGTGTTATGTAAGCGGTCGAAGAGGCTACAATTTGATCATATGAATTCTCACCAGGAAGTGTATTTTTACTTGAGTTTCCGTTTCCGCCAGCAGGGAATCCAAAAACATCCTCTTGATCAAAATCTGCCGCCTCCTCGTCCGCGGCTTCGAGTGCACTTGTATTCTCTGTTGGGACATGCGAATATAGAAATTCTCTATCTGCGTGGGTATAGTTAGGATCGTCAACTTTTATATCAGAAGTAATTCTTGATACCCAATATCCCCTCCTAGATTTTTCACGCTGTAGTGTTTCGTATATTACCCATATCTTTTCGCCTGGCTTTACCGGCATTGACATGTGCGGGAATAATGGATAAAATATCTCCGGTGATGGTTTTGACCATGCTTCACCATCTGAAACCACTACTGCGGTGATAGACCTTCTAGGCATTTTTGATATGAGGTCCGTATTTGAAACACTGTTTATACCCTTGAGAAGAGACTCGCCATACGTCATCTCAGGATCGTTAGTCGGGTTTATTGCGAGATCTACGACAGGATTTGAGAAAAAATCTTTAACAACTGCTTCATATAAAATTCTACCGCTTCCGCCGCCTGCGGGTGAATTTAAATTAGCATTTGGATTTGTTTTTGTGCTATTTGATGTAGGTTCTCTGAATCTCTTAAGAGACATCTTGCTACCCCTCTATTTTTCCATAAATATCATTCACATCAATAGCTTTGTCTTCTTCTTTTGCTATGATCTCAGCAAGTCTCAAAATTTGATCATTAGATTTTGACATTCTTTCGAGATATTTTGACAAAATTGATCCGTAGGTGGCGTGATTGGTCAAGTTTCCCTGGGTCTGGAATAAAAGATCTGTAAGCAAAATACCTGCGTTCTCCCTATCACTCAGCGCATTTTCATATATTTCTTTCCACAGAAGTTTTTTCTTATCTGCTGTACTCTCTAGGGAGTCAAGAAGTTCAGAAAATTTTGATATCTTTTCTTCTTTTTCCCTTACTTTCTTCATGAATGACTTTTTTTCATTACTCATATTTTATCTCCAAAAAATAAAAGAAAATCTCCCTTTCCGGTAATATCCCTGTAGTGTTTTCTAATTTTAGACATGGTTACTGACAGCTGTTTGGGTGAAAGGTTAGATATGTCTCGCAAGTACACAAAAACAGCTCTCTTATTAAGTAGCTCGAGATCGTCAACTCTGTCAAAAAGTGATATTATAGCATCCATACATGCATGCTCCCTTTCTGTCTTGAGCTGGTTTTTTATATCAGAAAGTATCTTTTCAAGATCTTTTCTCGATTCTCTTCTCATGATAGATACTTCTTGATTTGGGCCTACTTTAAATGATTCGTGTAGGTTAGCCGGTGAACCAGTCATCTCCTCAAGAGCATCTATACTTACATGCCGCTTGTTTAGCTTTGCAGTCTTTTTACTTTGTATGATGAGCCAATTTTTTGCCACAACATTAAAATATGAAAATGCTTTGGTTCCTCGATCTGGATCAAATTTATGAAGGGTTTCGTATAAAAATGTTACGCAGTCACACTTAAGTCTCCCAAATGCCTCTGGAGATTTTGCAAATTTGTGAATAAATATTAAATTTTCTGCAAGCTTATTAAATGCTGGAAGTATCTTTACAACGTATATTTCATGTTTCTCAGTAATCTGCGGTGCATTTTGAAAATCTCTTATTGCATCGTGAGTATCCATTGTAAAATAATTATTTTTTCCCTTTCCCTTCCTCCTCTTGATTGTTCTTTTTTTCATTTTTCAATACTTTCCTTATATTCTTCCAAAGAATCATCGGTTAATCTATTTGCAATCACTAAAAGTGAATCACGAGTCCTTCCTATGTCGTCAACAACCTGTCTTACTTCGACAGAGTCGAAAAAAATAGGTATTTCTAAAACTTTTGACATAGAGGTGTATCTTTGATCAATACTGTCTAGACATTCTTCAATTGCATCTTGCATTCTTAATATGATTATTCCGTGCTTTATGTTAAAATAAATAGATATAACAAGAAGGACAAAAAGCAATAAAGACATAGCAAGAAGAATATTTGAAAACCCTATTGACATTTTTTAATTATTTCTCCAATAACTTTATCGTATATTTGGCAAATAGACTTTCGCGAGTATTCAGACCTAATTCTTTCTCCAAGCTGTATAGACCACTTTTTTGGCTCATGCGACTTAGATTTGAATTTTTTAACTTTTTTCTTAAAGTCTTTTTCACTTGGGTTTGCCCAAGATGAATTGTCAACAAAAATTCTATTATCAACTTTTTCAGGTGGTATTTTTATTAAATCGTAGCCTATTTTTAAAAATTTTCCGAGAGCTAGAAACTCTGTATGCGCGGACCAGTTTGTAGCAATTACAGGAAGATCTGATGCTGCGGCCTCTAAAAGAGGTAATCCAAAGCCCTCGCCTCTAGTTAGGCTAATGAGAGCTTTTATTGATTCATTTTTATACATTCCTGCAATTTCGTCGGGATATAAGTTTCCGTGGACGAGGTGAATCTTCGGGTATTGCCCCTTTCTAACTTCAGAAATTAATTTTCTGACAAGATCGGTTGTTAGCTGTCTATCTATTGTTGTCCCTCTTCCGTGATTTGTCTTCAATACTATTCCAACATCCGGGTCATCATGAAATGCTTCACAGAGCCACTTTATTGTATAGAAAATATTTTTTCTATCAGTTGCTGGAGTTTGTCCTGTAAGCTGTGATAGCAGCAAGAAATTAAAATTAGTATCAAAATTCATCTCGGAAAACTTTTTACTTAAATTTCCAGAAGATATTTCTTCAAAAAACCACTCAGGAATAACGTAGATATCAACTTCGATATTTCCTGAATTTTCGAGACATGATTTTGCATGTTCTGACGGTACTATGACTGCATCCATTTTATTGCATGCTTCTATCCAGTTTGGGGGACACATATCTGTTTCAACTATAGCTGATATCCCAATATTTATTCTTGCCATATTTGGATCCCACTCATCAGGCAGCTGAACCTGAAAAGATATATCAGCGATCTGATCGCTAGTCTGAGTCATTGACATAATTCTTCCTATCATTCCGGACTCTAAGTCAGAATTAATAAGCCAGGGCGTATTTCCCCAGTTCACTACTTGAGTCTCTACATCAAACATGCTTGATTCATCAAGATATGAAAATATTTGCCTAGAGTGAACTCCGTAGCCACTCACAGATAAAAGCGGTGCTCTAATTATTGCTCTCATTTTTTAAAAATCCAACTAAATAGTGTTGACTTTATACCTCTCATAGGTTTCCTCCCAATTATTAATTTTTTTCCAAAGTAGCTTATCCCACTCATCAATCATATCCTGATAGTTGAACTCTGATTCGACATATGACATTACTTTTTGTGAAAGTGATAGCTTATCTTTATCTGACATATCATATAATTTCATAATTGCCGAGCCTACTGTAGATGTGCTGACATAGTCCTCATAGATGTATGGGACGTTCTGAGATCCCACTAGTGTTCTAAACTCTATCGGCAGCGCGATGCCGTTCTCAGTTCCATCTCTATGATCTTCGACCTGTCTAGTCAGACCGCCTGTTTTAGTTGCGATGATAGGTGTTCCTGTCATCATTGATTCAAGTGTTGATAGACCGAAACCCTCTGCAAAGCTAATGTTTAGACAAAAATCTGATATATTGTAAAGTGTATTCATCTGGTCAAAATCTATTCTATCTCTTGAGAAAAGAACGTTATCTTGAACATTTAACATTTCTGCAACCTGAATTAAATTTGCGCCCTCACTGTCGTGAGGGTCACAGTGCATAACCATTGTTGCTTTTCTATGCCCATGCTTTCTCTCTAGCATGTCTAGGAATATTTTCCAAGATTCTAAAACATCTGAAGATCTCTTTCTTTTTGCATTTCTATTGATCCATATTCCCACAAAGTGATCTTCACGATTGCTTCCAATAAGTTCTTTTTTACTCTCGAGAATTTTATCCTCTGGAAGCTTAAAGAATATGTTCTTTGGAACCGTGTGAGGTACAAAATTTGTTTTTTCAGGATAATGCTCAGATATCTGTGTATAAGTGTGATGTGAGTGACAATTTAAAAGATCAGTTGAATCATAAAGCGGTGAATTAAATTTTGGATACGGTGTATTATCCCAGACATGCCACCATACTATAGGGCACATCTGGTGTATTTCATCCTCCATTTCAAAAAGCCAGATAAAAAATCTTGGATCAGTAAATATTAAAAGAGCATCTGGCTTCTCTGTTGCAAGAGTGACCCTTAGCATGTCCCTATTGCCAAAGCCATCTATCGGCTTAATGATAAAGTCTTCATTGACAACAACTGTCCGATAGTCGTTGTGCTTAAGAGCTGCTCCAAACTGTCTAAATGTATACCTATTTTTTTCTAAGAGGCCTTCAATTAGATGTCTTGTTTGTACACCTACACCAGAAGTTGATAGTGCATGATCTGAAAGCACCAGTATTTTCTTTTTCATTTGTTCTCCAGCAGGTAAATAGTACACATTATTATGTGCCTGTTAAAGATAGAAACGTGTTATCTACAATCGTCAGTATTGTAATACGGGCAATACTTGCAAGAATTTCTATTTTTTAAATAGGCTCCATTCTCGACTGCGACAATCATATTTCGCATAAGTTTCACACCTCTATCTAGAGTTTTTTGTCCTACAGATACAGCAACTAATTCACAAATTTTTCCAGGCTTACCGCCCCTCTTAAGCAATATAAATCCGCATCTAATATCTTTAAGGTCAATATTATGCTTTCGAGACCAAAAGTACTTATACAGAATAAGCTGTGCTGTCATACCGAGATCTTGCTTTTTATCTCTTCGCCATCCCCAGGCACCTGCAGTCTTCCAGTCAATAATCCAGTAGTTGTATCCCGTGCCTTTTTTCTTTGGAACTTTTATAACTCCATCGATGAATCCTTTAAATAAGACACTTTTGTTTTCAACAGTTTCGTATAGTGACTCTTCTGCATTAAAACATTCCCACTCTGGAAATTCTTTGTCTAAAAATTCAGGTATTTCCGCCCACATATTTTCAGCCCAGGAGCACCATTCATCAACAGGGACATGTTTGTACCAGCCAGGCTGAGCATTATACCATTCGGGATTTTCAAAACCATTCTTTTCCCATGCACTTCTTATTTCACTTAAAAGTTTTTTCTTATCAACTTTTTTTGCATCCAGGATTGTCTCACAACCAGCGTGGACTGCTGTACCAAAATCAAGGTATGGCGATGGTTCAAACTTATCAATTTTATCAATATAGGCTAGTTTGTGTCGCCAGGGACATTCTTTCCATATTTTTATCTCTGAGAATGATATGTGCGGTTTTCCAGTGGGAAAGCTAGATTTTAATAAATTTTTCATTGTTTCTCCTACTTTTATTCTACACAAAAATATTGCAATTTTTAAGAATATAAGCCTAAATTTTATCTAATGATAGTAGCCTAGAAATCTAGCAAACTCAATAATTTTCTGATTAATAGCAACTGTGTCAAACATATTTCTATTTTTTATATAAAATCCTGGCTCACCTAAAGATTTTTCATTGATGTGGCCGCCGTGCAAATGAGATAGATTGTCAATTATTCCAAAATTTTTACTATTTGAAATTTCTATATTTCTCTCTATGCATGTTTGATCTTTTATCTCTTTGAGCTTGTCTATGCTTATTTTTATATTTAGAAAATCAGCTATTATCTGTATTCTTTTTTCAGGATTGTAATAATATTTCTCATATTCTATAAACAAAACATTTCTTCCAATATTTGAATCTCTTACTAGATTCTCATAGTTTGATTTTTGAATCATTATTCTTCTGCTCGCATGACGAGCTGCTACTGATTTTGGGTAAACGTCGCTTAATTTTAAGAATAGTGAAAAGTATGCCTCAATTGGATTTCTATAAGTGTATATGCAACTTTCTAGACCTGGAACATACTCATGCGTCTTTTCAAGCCTTTGTCCTAACAATAGTGATGATATTTGCCATGATACAGTAGATCCAGATCTTTCCATTCCTATACAAGTTACAAAATCTTCCAATAAATTCAACCTGTCGCCCTTTATTAATACTTGTGTATTTTATCTTCTAGGGAGTAGAGAGGAGTCCACCCAAGGTCTATTTCTGTTCTAGTAATATCTGCAAGTGTTTCTCTCACCTCGGCTGGTCTCTCACTAATGTGCTCAATTCCAGCACCCATGTTTATCATATCAGCTATCTCAATTATTGAATAATTCTTGCCCGTTCCAACATTATAAATTTTATGCTCTATCTCCGACTCAATTGAGCAAATGTTGGCACTGACAACATCTTCGACATAAGTGAAGTCTCTTCTTTGCAATCCATCGCCTACAACTGTTACTCTTTTCCCCTCGCTAGTCTGTCTTTTAAAGAGGCCAATTACAGGTGCATACTGTCCTTTAATAGGTTCCCGGGGACCGTAAACATTGAAATATCTTAAAACTATTGAATTTAAGCTGTATAGCTGAAAATATAACTTGCAAACTTGCTCACCCATCCACTTTGACATTGAGTATGGATTTAGACAATATGGGGGCATATTTGGCTGGAATGGAATTGTATTCTGTTGGCCATATAGTGATGACGTACTAGAATATACAATCTTCTTTGCAGAGTACAACCTGGACCACTCTAGGACCCTCTGTGTACCTACTACGTTAACATCGAAGCAAGCTCCGGGATTTTCAATAGTAGGTTGAATCCTACTACGAGCGGCAAGATGAAAAACATAGTCGACACCACTAAAAATATCGCTACAGTCATCTTTAGAAATATCTTTTTTCCAATAGTTGGCTTTGTCATTATAATAAAATTCCTCATTTTCCTGTGCAGATAAATCATCTATAACTCTAACATCATGACCCAGATAGACAAGCCTGTCAACAATATGACTTCCAATAAACCCGCAGCCTCCAGTTACAAGACTAGTCTTCACTTACAGCTCTTCCCTTCATGGTAATCCAGTCTTTATTTTTTCTATATCTACCATTTGAAAAAGATACATTCTCCAATAGTGATACATTAACATCTCTCTCAGTTCCAAAAAATATCATAGCTGCCAAGTCTTTTGGAAAGCAGTGGCCACCAAAGCCCCTGTCGCCATCAGGCCCGGGAACTGCAAGATGACTATTTCCAATTCTTTTATCAAAAAGTGCATATTCACAAACTTTATCATAATCTACACCAGAAGCTGCGCATATATCATACATCTGGTTGGCAAATGTAACCTTTGTAGATAGAAAGCAATTTATAAAATACTTTACAGATTCTGCTGTATTTGATCCTGTTTTAATTATTGGAATTGTCGGAAATGCTTTTCTAAACATTTGTTTAATCTTTCCAGTAGACGGTCTTGGTCCACCAATTATAATTCTTGTCTGATTTTTAAAATCTTCAAATGAGTTAGCCTCAGTTAGAAATTCAGGGCTGAAGCATACGTCAACCCTTGTACTTCTATTTATTCTTTCCGTCGTACCGGGTGGGATTGTAGACTTTATTACAATAATCGGGAACGTATTATAAAATGCACACTCATCATCAATTTTTTGAATTGCTGACTCAAGAATTCTAGTATCACACTGACCTGACTTTTTCATAGGAGTTGGCAAGCAGACAAATATAATATCGGCGCATGAAGTAATTTCTGAATGTGAGTTTTTTGACAATGTTGAATCTATGTCATACGCCATTATTTCATAAAAGTTTTTCAAACCCTCTCTTACTGCAGATCCAACAAATCCTTGTCCTATTATTCCAATTTTCATCTATGACCTCTTTTTATATTATCTAGCATAGCTATTAGCTCATGTATCCTAGACTTTCCATATCATATTTTGATACCCATGATATAAAGTCTCTCAAGCCAGACTCGAGTGAAAATTTAGGCTCATATCCAAAAGATCGTGCTTTGGATATATCAGCTAGAAGCTTAAAAACCTCACCCGGTCTTGGTTCAGTGTGGACTATCTTTGACGAAGATCCAGAAATTTCTATAATTTTTTGTGCTATATCATTGATTGTAAAATCTTTGCCAACTCCAGTATTCATAATTGTGCCACTAGGCGTATTTTCTGAGACTATATATCCAGATACTGCATCTTCAATATATTGATAATCTCTTGTCTGTGTTCCATCACCGTATATTAAAATGGGCCTATTATCAAGTGCTCTTCTAACAAATATAGATATAACTGCTCCGTAACCTGAAGATTTCTGTCTTGGGCCGAATGTATTAAAATTCCTAATAACTCTAGCATTGGTTCCAAATGTATGATGATATGCTGTACATAAAGATTCAGCAGCAACTTTTGATGCAGCATACGGTGATTGCGGATTTAGAGTTGACGATTCTGAATGAATGCCTTCGCCATACACCTCTGCTGATGATGCCAATGTCATTCCTATACTAGAATTTTCTTTACAAATTTCTAAGAAATTTTGTGTGGATGTTAAGTTGATATCTAGTGTCTCTTTCGGCCTGATTATAGATTTTTCCACATGAATCTGGGCTGCAAGATGGAAAATATAGTCGCAACTATTGGATATTTCTTTCATTCGAGAAAAGGATCTAACATCTGCTTCGATAAAGTGAAAATCAGGATAGTTAAAAAGCCCTCTAATATTATTTAGATTTCCATTATAAAAATTGTCTACACACACTACTCTATGACCATTATTTAAAAGCTTTTCACACAAATGTGAACCTATAAATCCGGCGCCGCCGGTAACCAAATATCTTTTTTGCATATTAGTCTCCTAAAATATTATTTAATAATTTTCAATTGGTGTAATATTATACCACCAGTAGGGATGAGTTAAAACATACAAGTTTTTTAAATCTTTTTTTGTTAAATTTTCATAAAAAGATCCGTCTCTCCACATGCAGCTACTATCTGATATGTATTTGAACTTTTCAAGCAACATATTGTCGTATGCTTGCGTTAGATTTTTTTCGCTATCAATATAAAAAGATTTTGTCCTTGTAGGCTCGTGTGGACAAATTGACTCTATCGATATGTCAAAAATATCCTCTAAAATATTAATCTCTTTTTTTAAAAAATCACAAATAGGCTTATTAATCAAGTGATAAAAATCAGACTCATAATGTAAACCTATTTCATGACCCATATTTTTAATTTCCCGGATTTTATCAAAATCTTTCAGGCACAGCGGATTATAGCCGTGTGAGTGAAGCCTAATAAAATAAGTTGCATTGATATTGTTTTCATTTTCTAGGGTGGCCATTTTGACGGCTGTATCTACCTGCGTGTCGACATCATGCCTTAGTATAGCCGACCCTTTTTCTTCCGACTTTTTCCAGTCTTTAAGCGTATAAAATTTAAATCCTAGATTATTAGCTAACTTGAGACACCTATCATAATTTGCTAAGCTAAAATTGTCTTCTTGACTTTCCATAGCCCCTCATGTAAAATTAAATCTACGACGCTGATGTGATTATCTTCTATTACTGGTAAATCAAATTGATTTTCCATATAAGCTAATTCAATTCCGTGATTTTCAAAAACTTGCTCACTTTGATAATTTTTTGCACCTTGTCCCGAAATATATGTTTTCCCGTCACACAGGTTAATAATTTCAATTAGCATATATTGATTTTTCGCATCTCTTTCAAATGATAAACTAGAAGATTTTACAAGCTTGGTATCTATTTCAAGATAATCACAAATAATCTTTATAAGATCAATATTAAAATTTGAAAGATTTATTGTACTGTGAGATAGTTTTTTTTCATAATGATTTATAATACTATCTAAAAATTTAGTTTCTCTAGTTTTTGAATGTCTCATTTTAAGATGTTTTATATGCTTTTTTAAATTTGATGTATTGCACTCTACGTCTAGTATTTTTTTACTGTAAGAATCCTTTCCAATCGGACATGACAGCCAGAAGCTACTCTTAAAATTCTTATCAGCTGAAAATCTATTTCTATTAAAGAATGAATTTTTTGAGCATTTTGCTGTATCTAGAAAAACAAATATATCGCTAGCATGAATTTTTTTAAAAAATCCTGCCCATGGAAGAAAGTTAGGCTGGTGTATTCCAACCTTCATCCTAAACTTTCTCTGATCTTTTTAGCAATATTCTCTGCTATTGGACAATTTCCCACAATTCCTCTTGAAACATACGCTGGTTGTTCATAAACTACATTTGGATAATGTCCTTGATCTGGACCTCTCAATCCAAGCTCAGACTTAATTCCCTCCATGTGTAGTTTCATTTGCTCGTACGCCATTAGACAAAGAGGCTCAGCAAGTCTAAAATTAAAACCTATTCTAACATGGTTGTATTTACCGTCCTGACCTTGATTACAAATAGACCGAATCTTTTTTGAATTTAGGCACGAACCTTTTGGAATACAGATCATTCCGCCTTCAAATGTTGAAATATTCTTAGTCTTGTAGAATGAAAATGTTCCGCAGTCTGACATCATTCCTGCATATTTTCCTGATTCATGCTCTGCACCAAAGGCTTGAGCTGTATCTTCTATGACTACCAGGTTATGCTTTGCAGCTACAATGCCTATTTTTTCCATAGCACAAATGCGACCATAAAGATGGACAGGAATAATTGCCCTAGTCCTATCTGTTATAGCTTTTTCAATCTTTTCAGGATCTATTAGATATGTTTCAGGATCTATATCAACAAATACAGGCGTGCCGCCAGCAATTATTATAGCATTAGATGTTGCAATATAGGTAAACGGAGTTGTGATAACTTCATCGCCTTGCTGTAGATCTAGAGACCATAACGGTGCAATTAGAGCCGATGTTCCATTGTTGACAGCTATACAATCTTTCAGATCAAATCTTTCTTTGACATAGTTTTCAAATATATTTCTTACTATTGCTGGCATTATTTTTTTCTCAGTAGCCTTGCTGGATTTCCAACGACAACAGTGTTATCATCTACGTTTTTTGTCACTACTGATCCTGCGCCGACCAATGCGTTGATACCTACTGTATTACCGCAGATAATAGTAGAATTTGCACCGATACTGCTGCCATCCCTGAAGTGTGTTTCTTTGAATCTTTCCTTCCAGTCTCCGCTAGCAACTGGTTCAATGTCATTTGTTGTTATAACATTTGGACCGATGAAAACATTATTACCTATGACGACACCCTCGTAAAGCAATGAATGATTTTGAACTAAACAATTATCACCAATAATGACATTATTTCCAATATGGACACCCTCACCAATAATGCAATTTTTTCCAATTTTTACACCCGACATTACATGAGAAAATGCCCAAATCTTTGTATTTTCACCAATGTCTACTTCAAAATCAACTATGGCAGTTTCATGTATAAAAATATTGGTCATATTCTCTAGCTTTTATTAATAATTCTATATTTCACAAGTAAAGTTTACAAAGAACTTTACTGCATCGAGGTAAGTTTTATTAATAAATTTTTGTGGACCTTTTGCAAACCAGATTTTGTTGTCAGAGAAACAAGTCTTTTGGCGCAATTCTAATTTTTGATTTATAAAATTTTAACTCCACAGGATCTGCTGCAAAAATAATTTCCGGCTTAAATCCAGATATGCAAAGATTTTGAATTCCTGCCTGAGTTTTCCAGCGCTTAAAGTTATATGCAAATACTCCAATTCTTAAGTTTGTCATTTTTTTCTCAAATGCTTTTATTTAGATCTTATTTTTTCTAAAATACTAGAAGCATCTTTAATTGAAATTTTATTATCAATTATAATCTTTTTACAATCTTTGTCATAATAGAAAGCCCCGGGCCAGGGCGAAGCAAGTGCCCTAATTAAATTATACACCTGATCTTCAGTCATAGTAGGAAGTATTTCTCCATCACAGGGATATCTTTTTCTACATTCAAATTCATCACCAGTTATATCCTGGTCACGAAAAGTCAAGCTTTTAGATTCTAACTGGCTAGAAAGCTGAAGAAGGATATCAGCTGAAGTTGATATTCCATTTTTCAATACATCATTGGCGTCATCATGTATTGAAATTTTAAACTTTTTCTGAATTATTATTTTTCCACCGTCTATCTTGGGAGAAAGAGTATGAAGTGTTACTCCAGATATTTTTTCCCCATTTATTATTTGCCAATTAAGTGCATGTGATCCTGCGTAATTTGGCAATAGTGATCCATGAAAATTGGCTGCAATGAGCTTTGGAATAGACAGTATTTCAGACTGTATTATCCTGCTATAGTAGAAGCTTAAAATTATATCAGGAGAATAGTCATTGCATTTTTTTAAAAATAAGGGATACTGAGTATCTACTCTTTTAGGATGATTATCAGGATAGATAAAAAGAATATCATCAAATATAGTTTCTGCTAAATCTATGAATTCTTTATATGCTTTGTTTCTTGTTGTGAATATTATTGCTTTCATCTAGAATCTTATTTCCTGAAAGGTTAAGACACTTAACTAAAGTTTCTTCACATACATCGAAGAAATCTTTGTCCCCCCAGTTGTGATTTTTTATAAAATTTTCCTTACTTGTTCTTAGTACAGCCTCAGATATCTTTTTATTTAAGTCATTGGAAATACTTTCGTCATAGACCATGCACGACTCTTTATAAAAATCTGGAATAGTAACCGGCTTATTACAAATTGTCAGACACCGTGCTCCAATACTTTCACCGAGAGTCCTAGGGTATCCTTTAGGTTGTCCAAAAACTCTCATATCCATGGGTATAAGTGATATTTTACTAAGACATTTAATTTCGTGTGCTAGATCTTGGCACACAGACCCAATCAAGTAATAGTCTAAACCTTTTGCGTCACAGACTTTAATAATTTTATTAACATAGTCGATGTGCTGTGTTGTTCCCATTATTACTATCTTGAAGTCTTTGACAATGTTTGGATCTATTTGATTAAACATGTTTAGCTGATTCTTTACATGCCACAGTGTCCCGCTTACAGCTATTAAATCTTTCTTTTTATTTTTTATCAAAAATTTATTAAAAAATCTCTGCATGTGAGGATCAGGAGGCTCACAGAGCTCTTCTTCTTCAAAGTAGTAATTAGCAAATTGATAATTTGGCTTATATGACATAGTTCTAACATTGATAACAAACTTAGAATTTTCCACAGTCTGTCTATCATCAGGTCTTCTCATCATATTCATTAGAGCAGAAGACCTTGCTATGATTATGTCATATTTCTCTTCTAGCTTTGCTTTTTTGACTACTTTATTTCCGTCTATTGTAAATCTCTTATATGCTTTAGAGCCTTTATCATATGTTAAATCTATCATTGATCCCATAAGTGATTTTGACGCATACGATGGCAGGCCAAGGGCACCCAGTTCATACTGGTATGGTGAAAAATGAGAAAATAATATTTTTATAGGATTTTCAATATTAATAGCTTCTGGATTTATTAAATCAATTAGCTCACTATTGTCAAAAAAATCTCCCTTCGTTCTGTGACTATTAAACTCTCTTGGGTGGAGTCTTATATCTTCCCTCTTTGACCACTTATCAAAAAGAACTGGATTGTCATGTAAGAATCTAGATAGATCTATATCAACTTTTCTCTGCATCATTTTTAAAAAATTATCCGATATTGCTTTGTATCACTAAGTCTTCGTCTGTGTTTCTTATTTCGTTTAAAAAGTTCTCAAAAAATTCAGACGGAGATGGTCCTAGCCAATCATTGTTAAATACTTCAAAATCAACACTATCTTTCCATACAATAAACACTTCTTCTATTGCGGGATGTGATATATTGCCAATTGGATCAAATGCTTTATTTTCTACAATTGTCACCTTTGGAAAAAATTTCAGCTTCTTATTTTTTATTGTAATGATCCATCTGTGATGACTATACCCTCTAATTGTTCCGTCTAGCTCAAATCTTTTAAACTCTCTATATTTTGATGGAAAAGATATAATCCCAGATTTAGAAATTTGATTGATTTTTTTTAAAACATATGCTGGATGCGCAATATCTTCAAGGGTATGAGTACAGATACAATAATCATATTTTCCATTCTCTTCCACATCTTGATCAACTTTTTCCCACAAAAATGGATCATTAATATTTCCTGAGAAGTGCTTTATATTGGGCTTGTTGACATCTCTAAAGTCCATCGTTGCATCGATAAAGTCAAATTTATCACTAACATGCTTTTCTTTTCCTCCTCCGATATCAATAATCCTATATTCAGGATTGCTTTTTTTAATTTCCCTAAGTCGATTAAGCTCTGCGACTTTTTTATTAGCTATGTAGCCTAGTCCTGCTTCAACTATCATTTTGTATCACCCATATTTAAAACTCCATGCACTGTTCGATAATCCTAGACTCAAACTCTTCTAAGTCTTCAAGATTATAATTAAATTTTCCAAAATGAACCTCTCTATCATAATGTATGTGATATATTCTTGGTTCCATATGATCTTCTCCAAATTCATTCTTTAAGTTTCTAACTTTTTCCCTAGTAGCTTTTCCCCTAATGTTATATTCAAAAGGAAATGTATGTATTTTAACGCTGCTATTCCAAAGCGATACTCTGAGGCTTACCTGGTCCCAGCCGTTTGTCTGCTGATAGTATTTATAAAAATACTTCTGCCACATATCTAGAAATTCCCTTGTTGCATCAGATGAGTTATATGCCATTATTCCGCCGTTAAACTCAGAAAATCCATAAGGTATTGCCTCATACTCCGGTACAAGCTTTGAATATTTCAATCTCTTTCTAGCATAGTCATGAACAAGACCTACATCAAATCTATCAAGCACGTCAAACATGTCTGATATATTTCTAACAATAACTGTATCTGAATCTAGATATACTGTTTTTGCAAATGGTGAACTTCCAACAAAATCAACCTTGACTCTAATGTGTTGCGGTTCTATCTTTCCGTAAATATCAACCAATCCGGAAAAATCTTCTGTTCTTGGCTGATCTGTAAATAATGCTACTGGCTCACTGTTGAATCTTTTTAACGTCTTGATTGACATTAATGCCTCTTTCGTAAAAGATTCACCAAATGCTATATACAAAAACCCTTTATCAATTTTTTCCAAAATTTATTCCTCACCTTTCTTAAATTTAAAAATCGCTGAAAGATCTTCGGAAAGATCATTATCTATATCATAAATTGCTATATCACGCTTTGAAACTTCTTTAATGTATTGTAAAAAATTGTCATGTGTAAACGTATCTTGCTTATGTGTGCAATGTATATAGTTTGGATGACCGCGGTGGGGACCATGAGTTCCTTTCCAGCATGGAAGAATATAAAATAAAATTGCATCCGGATTAATATGTTTCTTAATTGATTCAAAGTGAAGCGATGGATTTGAAAGATGTTCTAGGTTATGACTACTATAGACAACATGAACTTTCTCATTTTGAAAAATATCTGATATTTTTAGTGATCTCTCTATTTGAAAGTTTTCAACATTTCCCTGAAATATCTCATTAAAAAATGAGGGTGCTAGATCAATGCCTATACAATTTATTCTATTGTCTATGCTCTTAATGAAGTCTATCTCATTGATATCTCTGCAACCGCAAGCTAAAATGTTTATCTTCTTTTCACCCTTAAAGGACCTCGACAATAGTAATCTAAATTTTTCTCTAAGATTTTCTAAATAATCTCTATTTTTTTCACCATGCCATTTCTCATGGGACCTTTTCTTTCGAGTTTTAATGTGTTCGTGACCTGTATTAAACTGGTAGTGTTCATTAACTTTTATATTATCATAATAAAAATCATCATGTAATAATGTGTAAGTTTTATAATTTTTCATTTTTTTGCCCTGCTTATTTTCAAAATTTCTCTGTAATATCGAAATGCCCATTCATGAGGATCATAATTCTTCTTTAAAAAATCTTTTGCATCTTTGGCTATGATATTTCTATTTATAGGATCTGATAGCCTTGAAAGAGATCGGAGCCACCCTTTTTCACTGTGTGCTACATATCCGTTCTTCTCATCACCAAATAGATGAAAATTGCTTGGACTAAAATCAGCAACTACAGGAACACCAAGTGCCATAAAAGCTAATGCTCTGCCGTTATTTGTCTTATTTTTATATCTCATAATGAAATCAGTATTAAACTTTCCGTATTCGTTATTTACATCTTTTGACAATGAAGTCAAGTCATGGACACCAGGACAAATTCCAATATCACAAGACTTTATATCTTCTTTTATTGTATCAATATTCCACTTTTTATAAACTATTGGTATATCAGGCTTGCCAAGTTCCGGAGTCCAGTTTATTTCATCTTCTGTCTTTTCACTTATGATATTTAACTCAATATCTCTACTTTTTGAAAAATTTTCAAGTGCAGATTTTAATCCGCCTACGAATGAAAACAAGTGAGGAGTCCAGCCGTGATAACATATCTTCAAAATATCAACTTTGTCATGCTCAACGATACTGCTGTTGTGATATAGAGATTCTATATGTGCATTTAGTATTACATTTTTATGGAAAGAAAGACTATCTGCCTCCTCTAGTGAGCCAACCATGACAAAATCAAAATCAACAGAAGTCAAATCTCTCGGTGGCGTGATTGTACCGACAATTATACTCGGGTTTACTAGTTTAATCTGGTGAAAAACTGAATGAATATAGTTC